>UMCH01040188.1_pt1 | contig 114671 bp, 98 predicted proteins | sample 1964201 | NCBI WGS metagenome assembly UMCH01 (sample SAMEA4835965, study PRJEB28245) | human gut metagenome | biome: gut microbiome; material: fecal sample | place: Denmark | collected 2008 | reverse complement strand
TTCATCGTTACATTGTATCAATTTCGGTGCGGCAACGGATCCTCCTTATAACACGGGAAATGACTTTGTGTATGAGGACAACTTTGCACAAAGTACAGAGGAATACCTTACGAACAGCGGTCAGTTTGATGAGGAAGGTAACCGTCTTGTAAAAAATCTTGATAGCAACGGTCGTTTCCATACAGATTGGCTCAATATGATTTATCCTCGTTTGAAGTTGGCAAAGGATTTGTTGACTGATGATGGTGCAATTTATATTAGTATTGCGGATCAAGAAGTGGATAATCTCAAGAAAATATGTAGTGAAATATTTGGAGAAAAAAATTTTATAGGTCAAATTATTTGGGAATCAACAACACAACCAGATAATATTGGAGGAGCAAGGTATCGTTTTCAACAAAAGGCAGAATATATTCTTTTTTATGCTAAAAATAAACAAAATTTAGCCCCGTTTATTCTTGAGAAACTTGAAGGAACAAAAAAATATCCGCATAATGGGAAATTTGGTAAGTGTCGTTTTGAAATAATTGAAAGATCATATGAAGGTGCATATGCAAGACCAACTATGAGGTTTCAAATTCTTGGACAATATCCCCGTGAAGGTAAACAATGGCAGATAGGAGAAGAACAAGCACGTAAACTTGAAAAAGAGGGAAAAGTTGAAATTGTAGGTGGTATAGTAAAACGTGCAATATATCCTGAAGATGAAAACAATGATGATAATTTTAAGCCATTCTGGTCTATATTTTTTGCTCAAGAAGCAGGAACGTCACAAAAAGGAAAAGCAGCGCTGAAAGAATTAATTGGTAGTAGTGGATTTGAAACAGTTAAACCTGTTTCTTTACTAAAGAAACTTTTGAAGTATTTCGCAGCATCTGGTATAGTATTAGATTTCTTTTCTGGTTCATCAACAACAGCACATGCAGTAATGGAGTTAAATGCTGAAGATGGTGGTAATCGTAAGTTTATTATGGTTCAGTTTCCAGAGAAAATTGAAAACAAAAGAGAAAATTATAAATCAGGATATAAAAATATATGCGAAATTGGCAAGGAACGTATCCGTCGTGCCGCCGCAAAAATTAAGAGTGAACTGCCGCAGCAGGAGATAGTTCAGCAAACTTCCCTTATGGACAATATAGATGGGAAATTAGAAAACGAAAATTCTGTATTAGACCTGGGTTTCCGTGTGCTCAAATGCGACAGTTCCAACATGAAGGATGTCTACTACCGACCGGATGAGTATGAGCCGTCCCTGTTTGAGTCTCTGACCGATAATATCAAGGAGGACAGAACGCCGGAGGATCTGCTGTTCCAGGTGATGCTGGACCTTGGTGTGCTGCTTTCCAGCAAAATCGAAGAAACAGTTATCGCCGGCAAGAAGGTATTCCAGGTGGAAGATAATTTCCTGATTGCCTGCTTTGACGATCAGGTAACCGAAGAAGTTATTACCGAAGTTGCCAAGAGAAAGCCATATTATTTTGTGATGCGCGACAGCTCCATGGCAAACGACAGTGTCGCTGCCAACTTTGAGCAGATTTTTGCTACATACAGCCCTGATACAGTAAGGAAGGTACTGTAACATGAATTCACATAAACATCTTCCAAAGTTTTTACTAAAACCATTTTCATACAGAAAAGAAATTTTATATAATGGTTATCAAAATAAAACAGAGGTATGTGATGTTTACATATGCCAAAGTCGAGACATTGTGACTGAAAATACAAAAAAGATAGGTACAGAAAAGGATTATTATTCTAATGATGCAGAGCACTATCTTTCAACATATATTGAAACACCATTTGCTAATATAAAAGAAAAGATAAGACATGCGAGTGACTATATAGAATTCACATATGATGATTTTCAGACGATTAAATTGTTTTTTCTTTTTTCAGTTTTGAGAACTCCTAAATATATAAATCAACTAGAAATTACTTTAGCTGTTCCTGAGTCAGAAGTGAAGACGCCAATACAAGAAGCTATTTTACTTGCAATGGAACCTGTATATAAACTTTTGGATCGAAAATTTAGTATTAACAGCCGAGATGTGAAAATTGTAAAAATAGACATTGTCAACCGTGAGTTTGTATTGCCTCAAAACGTATTTTACTTCTATAGTAATAATAAGATTCAAAATGCAATTGTTTTTCCTGTTCAAAGAAAATATGCGATTATGTTGGTTGAACATGAGCAATCTAAAAACATACCAGATTTGTTACATATCAAAACTGATGAGCAAGTAGATTTGTTTAATGGCTGTGCATATTTGACAGAACGCAATGTAGATAATCTTTTTTTAGTTGGATGCAAGTTTGAACTTGAAAAATTTAGAGATAAAGACTATGAATATGAACAAATATATACGCTGATTAAGGAGGAGGAATCTTGAAATTCAATTTCAAAATACAACAGTATCAAACGGACGCTGTTGATGCTGTTGTTCAGGTTTTTCAAGGACAAGGATATCATGATAGAATCAGTTATATCCGTGATAAGGGAAAACGGAAAAAGGTCAAGGGTGTTGACGGAGAGGACGTTCTTGAAACTGCTTATGTGCAGAAACTGGAGCAGGACGCTGAGGAAGATATTGATCTGGAAGATGACACCGGTTATAAAAATGAGCTGATTGAGCTTTCTGATGAACAGCTGCTGCAGAATATTCATCGAGTACAAAGCCAGAATAACATTCGTCTTTCTACCAATCTGGTCAAAGATTTGGGACGATGCTCTCTGGATATTGAGATGGAAACCGGTACCGGCAAGACATATGTTTATATCAAGACAATGTTTGAGCTGAACAAACGATATGGCTGGAGTAAATTTATCGTAGTAGTTCCTTCCATTGCAATCCGTGAAGGAGTAAAGAAAACATTTGAAATGACAGCGGATCATTTCATGGAGTATTACGGTAAAAAAGCACGTTTCTTTGTTTATAATAGTGCCAACCTGAATCAGCTGGATAATTTTTCAGCTAGCCAAGGCATCAATGTTATGATTATCAACACACAGGCTTTTGCTTCTTCTCTGAAAGAAGATGGTAAGAGCAAGGAGGCTCGCATTATTTATTCTAAGCGAGACGAATTTGCTTCTCGCCGTCCGATTGATGTTATCAAGGCGAACCGTCCGATTATTATTTTAGACGAACCACAGAAAATGGGTGGTGCTGTTACCCAAAAAGCTCTGAAAAATTTTAATCCGCTGTTTACACTTAACTATTCTGCAACTCATTCGGTAGAGCACAATATGGTGTATGTACTGGATGCATTGGAGGCATTTAACAAGCGTCTGGTTAAAAAGATTGAGGTAAAAGGTTTCGAGGTCAAAAACTTTAGAGGAACAGACAGCTATCTGTTTTTGGAGCAGATTGTATTATCGGCCAAGAAACCACCAAGAGCTCGAATGGAGATGGAAATCAACTATAATAAATCCATCAATCGAGAGACTCGAGTTTTGAGTGTGGGGGATGACCTTTACTACATATCTCAGGAGATGGAGCAATACAAGGGATATACTATTTCAGACATTGATCCATTTTATGGTACAGTTACCTTTACCAATGGAGAGGTAATCAAAACGGGTGAAGTGGTCGGGGATGTATCTGAATCTGATATGAGACGTATTCAAATCAGAGAGACTATCCTTTCTCATTTTGAAAAGGAGGAAAAGCTTTTCAATATGGGAATTAAGTCACTTTCCCTTTTCTTTATAGATGAGGTAGCAAAATACCGCCAGTATGATGAGGATGGAAATGAACTCCTGGGAGAATATGGACAGATGTTCGAGCAGGAATATACCAATGTTTTAAATGAGTATACCAAAGTTTTTGATACACCATATCAAAGATATCTTAAATCCACCTGTAGTGATGTATCAGCAATTCATAAAGGGTATTTCAGTATTGATAAAAAGACCGGCAGAAGTATTGACAGCCAGTTAAAGCGTGGCAGTGAGTTCTCTGACGATATTTCGGCTTATGATCTGATTTTGAAGAATAAAGAACGACTGCTTTCTTTCAATGAACCGACACGTTTTATCTTTTCACATTCTGCACTTCGTGAGGGCTGGGACAATCCGAATGTCTTTCAAATCTGCACATTGAAACACTCAGATAGCCGGACAGCAAAACGTCAGGAAGTTGGACGTGGACTCCGTTTGTGTGTGAATCAACAGGGTAATAGAATGGACGTACAAAGCTGTGGTGACAGTGTTCATGATATTAATGTTTTGACTGTTATTGCAAGTGAAAGCTATAAGGGATTTGTTGAGGATCTGCAGAGCGACATCAAGAAAGTTCTCTATGATAGACCGACAACGGCAACCAGTGAATATTTTAAAGGTAAGTATGTGAAAGTGGATGGTGTTCCTACTCTGATTGATGCTGTTACCGCAGATGCCATTGAGTTTTATCTTATCAGCAATGGCTATGTTGATATGAAGAGAAAAGTAACAGATAAATACCGAACAGATGCCAACATGGGAACTTTAGCATCCTTACCGGAAGAATTGCAGCCTATGGCAGAAGGTATCCATATGTTAATTCAGGCTGTATATGATGACAGTGTACTGAAAGATATGTTTACTGATGGCCATGAAACAAAGGTAAAAGAAAATCCACTAAATGCAAACTTTGATAAGGCTGAATTCCAAGCATTATGGAAGCAGATAAATCATAAGTACGCATATACAGTGGAGTTTGACAGCAATGAATTGATTCGCAAATCAATTGAGTGTATTAATAACAAATTATTTGTTTCTCAACTGCAATATACAACAACAGTTGGACAACAGAAATCAGAGATGAATCAGTATGAGATAGAGCGAGGAGAATCATTTGCTGGAGAAAAAACCAGAACGAAAACATTAAAACATGCACAATCAAGTCAGATAAAATATGACTTGATTGGAAAGATAGCAGAAGGAACAGTACTTACTAGAAGAACAGTAAGTGAAATTCTTCAGGGTATTCATTTAGATAAATTATATATGTTTCGCAATAATCCAGAAGAATTTATCACAAAGATTGTTCGATTGATTAAGGATCAGAAGGCCAATATGATTGTTGAGCATATTTCTTACAATCAAATTGAAGGGTCTTATGATAATAATATTTTTACAGCTGATAAAAACGTATATAGTTTTGAAAAAGCTTTTAAATCAACGAAAGCAATTCAGGATTATGTGTTTACAGATGGTACAGCAGAACAGAGTGTAGAGCGACGCTTTGCAGAGGACTTGGATGCAGCTGAAGAAGTATGTGTATATGCGAAACTACCAAGGGGTTTTCATATTCCTACACCAGTTGGAAACTATGCACCTGACTGGGCAATTGCATTTTATGAAGGAACAGTAAAACATATATTCTTTGTAGCTGAAACTAAGGGTACTATGGAAAGTTTAAACCTTAGACCTATTGAAAAAGCAAAAATAGACTGCGCCAAAAAACTATTTGAGGAGATGTCAAGTGGTCAAGTGAAGTATGAACATGTGGATAGCTATCAAAGATTATTAGAAGTAATGGGTAAATAAAAAAGGAGCTACAATATTTGTGATAAGGTAGAATAAGTTTCGCAAATTGAAAAGAGGGTAAAAAGAGACATGGTTTGCAGAACTCTGGTAGAATGAAGTTGTGACACTACCATTCGCAAGGAGAGAGCAAACCATGTCCGAGAAGATTGTACAGCTAAACGAGGAAGTAATCAAGGGGCAGCTTAAGGAGTTGGTACGAGGTAGCGTGGAGGAAACACTCAACGAGCTGCTGGAGGCCGAGGCGGAGGAACTGACCCAGGCGGCCCGGTATGAGCGCAACGAACAGCGCCAGGGCTACCGCAGCGGCCACTACAACCGCAGCCTCACGACCACTTCCGGAGATCTCACCCTCAAGGTGTCTAAGATCAAGGGAATCTCCTTTGAGACTGCCATCATTGAGCGGTACCGCCGCCGGGAGAGCAGCGTGGAAGAGGCCCTCATCGAGATGTACCTGGCAGGCGTATCCGTCCGGCGTGTGGAAGACATCACCGAAGCTCTGTGGGGCAGTAAGGTCTCTTCCTCCACCTCAGTGAACTGAGCAAGAAAGCGTATGTCCGCATCGAGGATTGGCGCAACCGCCCTCTGCAGGGCGGACGATATCCGTATGTCTATGTGGATGGGAGCTACTTGCGCCGAAAGCTGGAGCTGGGGATGTTCCATCCCCAGAGAGTTTGAGAATGTAGCTATTCTGGTAGCAATTGCAGTCAATGAGGACGGATACCGTGAGGTTTTAGGTGCCACTGAGGGCATGAAGGGGGACAAGGCCAGCTGGGTCAGCTTCTTCCAATGGCTCCGTGGCCGTGGTCTGGACGGTGTGAAACTTATTGTTGGAGACAAGTGCCTTGGTATGCTGGAGACTGTGGGAGAAGTTTTCCCTGAAGCCAAGTACCAGCGTTGTACCGTCCACTTCTACTGCAATGTTTTCTCTGTAACCCCTAGTTCCAAGGTGAAATTGGTGGCTAAAATGCTCAAGGCGATCCACGCTCAGGAGAGCAAGAAGGCTGCCCGAGAGAAGGCCAAAGCCGTGGTTAGAGGAGCTGCGCTCTATGAAGCTTAAAGAGGCAGCTAAGAAAGTAGAGGATGGTATTGAGGAGACACTCACCTACTGCGATTTTCCAAGTGAACACTGGACTCGCATCCGTACCAATAATGTCATTGAGCGATTAAACCGGGAGATCCGCTGCCGCACCCGTGTAGTGGGCAGTTTCCCGGACGGCAACTCTGCTCTGATGCTGGTTTGTGCCCGGCTGCGCCATGTGGCCGGCACCCAGTGGGGCAACAAAAAGTACATGAATATGAAGCACCTAGAGGCAGCCCTTGAGGATACCTCCATTGCAGGTTGACTTCATTCATACCCAGGTTCTGCAAAACAATTTGCGAAAAACTGTTGACACTACCTAATCAGAAAGTATTTTGTTAAAAGAGTGAACTGCACCCCAAAAAACAGACGCTTTTGGGATGCAGTTTTAGTTTATATCATAATTTATACTTAAAGATAAGAACTTAACAGAAGCGAAAATAGTTTAATTTCTTCTATGCTTTTATGGTTACAAAAATACACTATATAGAAATATAATGTTGATTGAATACAAGATATAGAATTTGATCTATTGTAATTCATTAAAATGTTTGGTATTATATGTTTAATTGTATGATACATTGGAGGAACAATAGCATGGGTGCAAAGTTATATAAGCAGTTTCAAGATTTTCATAACACAATTAAGCTTGATAAAGAAACAAGTCAGTTAAAGGAAAAGAGAGAGACTCTTCAGACTGATATTAAAAACAAACTTCCTCAAAAATTAGAAGGTATCGGAATTGAGATTACAAAATCAGATCTTCATTTTTTTGACCAAGGTAGTTATCGGCAAAATGTTAGTACCGGAATTGTTAGTGATGCACCAGACAGAGATGTAGCGGTTGATTTTGAACTTGATATTGAAGCCTATAATGATCCAAGGAAAATCAAAAAATGTGTACGAGATGCTCTAAAAATTGAAAATAAGCGTAACCCTTTAATTAAAGAACCTTGTGTTACGGTGAAATATCTGAAGGCCGGTGAAGAAAAAATTCATATTGACTTTCCAGTTTATGCAAAACATAACGGTAATTACTATCTGGCTCGAGGAAAGGAGTTTTCACAATCTTATGAGTGGGAGCATTGTGATCCTTACGGATTGAACGAGCATCTGGATAATTTGTTTGCAGGAGCTAAAGGAAATCAACTGCGTAGAATTGTGCGATACCTAAAAAAATGGAAGCTCGAAAACTATGGTGATTCTTATAGCAAAGATCAAATTCCGCCTAGTATTGCATTTACTCTAATGGCCGGAGATGCTTTCGTTTACAAAATAACTGATGGTCAAGATGATGACCTTTTAGCGCTAAACACAGTGGTAAACAGCATCAAAAACAAATTTTCCTGTAATTTGATAACAGGAAAATATACTATAAAATATTCCCTTCCTGTCAGACCTTGGAGTAATGTGTTTTATAAAATGACTGAAGATTATCAGGATAGATTCTATAGGAAATGGTTAACTCTTTGCATTAAAGTACAAAATGCTGTTGATGCATCTGAGGAATATGAAGCAGCAAAGTTCTTACAAGAGATTTTTGGAACAGATTTTGAATTGCCACCGAAACCACAAACAAAGACAGGAACTGCAAGAAATGAATATAGCTATGCGTGAAAACTATCTCAAAATTGTCCAATCAGCGTTCAACAATTATGCTGAATTTTCGCTAATTAATATAACTATGGAAGGCAACATAATTAAGGCTAGGTTTACTTATTGTGGGAGTTCGTTGATATTATATGTTTTTGAGCCTGCCAATATTTATTTACGGGAAGTTTTAGTTTGTATCGAAGATAGCATTGCAGATAGATTTCATCTCCCACCTCACTATATTCGATATGACGATAAAAAGAAACTTAGTTCATTATGCCTGATTGATAAGGAACAGCATGTTCTATCATCTTATTCATTAGCTGACTTGGTTACATTGTATCTGGGTCAAGTTCAGTCTCTATTAACGCTATCTCCACGCCAAATAGATACCGAATATTTAAAAGAATTTGAGTTCTATTGGAATTCAGCCTGCCAATTGATTGGAAACATTCATGTAGAAGCTGAGGTTTATCTACCTAACTTAGAGACGGCTTCTTTACTTAATTGTTGGTATTCTGAGGAAAAAAAGAGGGGGAAGTATATTATTTTCCCTGATGGTGTAGAGTTTAACTCCTGTAATACCCCAAAAGGATCTATATCTACTGCTATATATATTCCTATCGAAGTCCCGGAGGGGATTATCCCTCCACAGACCAATGTTCCTTGGGAAGCTAGAGATATATTAAATATTGTCTATAGTCAGACAATAGATAGGATTTCGCCTACTTCTTTTGAGTTCCTAAGAAATTTGCAGGTAGATAACTACAGGAAAGTTGTTATCTTTTCTTTTTCTCAACCTAACTCTGTGCGGATATCTGTAGTAGGTGTTTTATCATTTAGAAATAAGGAAAAAAAAGACCTTATTAGTAAAATTCAAGAGGACTTTATTTCATTTACGCCGATTTACTCTAGCCGTATGGATTTAAAATACCTGCATGAACGAGTTGGGCAGGCTCATATGAATCCTCCATCTGTACTTCTTTTGGGTTGTGGGTCTGTTGGAAGTTATATCTTACCAGAACTTGTTAATTTAGGAATTGTTAACATCGGCATATCAGATCCAGATAAATTTACAAGTGGCAATGCGTTCCGGCATTACTTGGGCCCACGCAGTGACGGGCAAAATAAAACTTTTAAGATGAAACTTTTTATGGAAATTGAAAATCCTCTTGTTTTAATCGATGAAATACCAAATCTTTTGGAAATGGACGATAGTTTACTTTCTAAAACACTTGCAAAGTATCAAGTTATAATAGTAGCTGTTGGTGGTACAGATCTGCAAAGGAGACTTAATTATCGTTTTGCTAAAGTTAAAAGTACTGCTTGGTTTCTATATAATTGGTTAGATGCGGAGGGTAAAGGATCCCATGCACTTGTGATGCGTTATTCTCAAAAAGGATGTTTTAATTGCCTCTTTTACAATAATGAGGAATTGCTCGGACAAAGCAAAATATCATATGCTGATGGATCAGAGAGAGTTATTAGAAATGGTTGCGGCGGCTCTTTTTCCCCATACGGAAATAATGTGCTTGTTCGTAATACATCTTTGGCTATTTCTATGCTACAGGGGATCCTAGATGGTTCTATTAGCAAAAATACAGTTGCTTCGATTAAAAATGATTTTTCTTCGTTTAAAAGCAGTATTGCTGTTATTCCGATTATTAATGATAGCTTTGCAGAAGAAAGATGTGAAATATGTGGTCACCTATAATGATCGTGCTTTTATAAAAAAGATTGTATTTCAAAATGGAATTGTACTGGATGTCTTTCCTGAGGTTCAAGAAATCTTGTATATGCAGCGGCAAACTTCGAGTAGACTTACTGAAGCGGGAGGAATGCTTTTAGGCTACGAAAATGCGTGCACTGGAAACTTTACTATTTCTGGAGCTACCGAACCTCAAGTCGAAGATATTAGATCCCGCGTTTCATTGCTCCTTGGTAAACAGCATCAAGAACTTCTTAAATCTCTGAAATCTCCATATGGATATATCGGTACGTGGCACACGCATCCGTCAAAAATACCGATTCCATCGTTTGTCGATATTCAGGACTGGAAAAAATCTATTATAAAAAATTCCAATTCCACCAGTGCATTAATATTTATTATTGCCGGAACCGAAGCATTTCGAGTGTGGCTTTGCGATTCTACTAGGGGCATTCTTATTGAGGGGAAAGAACTATGAAAGATTTGATAAAGAAATTAAGAAAAATTGTTTCCAATTTGCCAGGCAGTGCGCTAAAGTTAGGTTTGACTATATTGGGAACTCTTACACTTTTTACACTCGTTGACATCAAAAAACTGAAAGAATTTGAATTATGGAATATTTCTAATATAGCAAATACTATTGATAATTTTTTTCCGAAATTCTATGTTGTATTTGGGAATAATTTTGTTAAAATCGTTATTTATGCTTTGTTCGTTATCTTTATCTTCTTGAGTATTTGTAAATTTGTAATGCGCTCCAAGGCTATAGTGGTAAAACATAGCACCTTCTCCAACTCTTTATCAACTTATGATGAAAGAAATCTATTTGGTTATTCAGTTAAAGAAATAGATATTAATCTTGTTGATCAGATGAACAATCATGATATTATTAATGCTATTAGTATTCAAGATAATGTTATCAGAAGGATTCTTAAAGAATGTGATGAATTCACTGAGATATTCTATTATGGGATTGCACACATTCCTTTAATTTTTCGTGCTGGTTTCCAAATAGGCGATGAAGGACAAGTACATCTTTTACACAAATACCGGGATGAACAATCAAAGTTTAAAGAAATCTCAAACGATTCTGATAATTATATATTACAATTGCTAGGACAATTAACAAATAATCCTTCTTCGACTTCTAAAGAGATGCTTGTAGTCGTCGCAACATCATTACCTGTATCAAATGAAGATTTAATTGTCTTTCGAAAAAATGACATGTGTTGTGAGTTGCGTTTTGAGATGGAAAAAGAATCAATGTACGGATTCGATGTAATTGATTCATATGCAATCATGAACAGATTACGAAGCGGTATTTTGAGTAAAATTCGTGAAGTGTTTTTCTATAAGGATATTCAACGAATTCATTTAGTGCTTGCAACTTCCAGTGATTTTGCATTTTTTCTTGCACAGGGTTTTAGCGAACATCATGACCCTGAGATTATTGTGTACCAGTATGAACGTAGTTCCTCAGAAAAGTATCCATGGGGAATATCTAACAAATTACCTCCGGAGAGTGCAGTAATTTATCAACCTATTTGCGAAAATATTGATTAACCATTCTGAACAACCGATGAAGTAATTCTGATGTGTGAAATATTTGAGCGAGTTTATAAAGTAAAATATGCAGATCTTTCATCCCATATTCTAAATGCACGTTTTGTCCTCTCAGGGTCAAGAAGACAGATTGTTTATCTTGAGAGTAATTTCTGATCTGAAAGTAGTCTGCTGTGTTATAAAAACGCTACAGTGAAAAGAAGCTCGAAGTACAGGAACTATGAACTCAACCAAATTATGTGAGTGATAGGAGAAAGTGGCACATTAGGATATGATTATGTTCTGTTGTTCAGAAAAATTTTGGGGAGTGTACCAATTGCATTGCCATACAAATTTTTAAGGCATTATTTGAACAGTCTGGTAGTTGGATTGTTCAATGAGTATTTTTGTGGAAATTATGTAATTAAGAAATTGCAAGAAAAAGTGAGGATATCAAAAGTAATCTTTTACTCCCTGAAAACACTTTATATCTAAAAGTTAAAAGTGACAAAAAGGGAAGAACAAGACAGGGAACTTTCAGGTAGACATTTGGGTAGACAAATGCCCAAAATACGCCTGAAAATAGCTCAATACAGGTAGGGAAAAGAAGGGAAAACAAAAGCGAAAAAACCGCATAACAAAAGGAAAAATTAGTATAATAGGTGACAGGAAGGGAACAAGGTTACAACAGTTCAATTCCCCTCGCCTCCACCATTCATTATCACGGAAAGTGATATATAACAAAAAGTCTCTACTCAGAATTTTCTGGGTAGAGACTTTTTTCAATTCTTTGCTAAGGACTCGATGTGATTTTCAAACTTCATAGATCCTTTTCTCATAATATAATGAGTGACACCTGGACGCAGACAGGATAAATCATGCGTGCTGATCAGAATAGATTTTCCAAGTGAGCTTTGCTTTTGAAAATAATCTAAGATAATCTTGGTGTTTTCTTCGTCCAGATCACTGGTTGGCTCATCTGCAACAACCATCAGAGGATTATGGACAAAAGCACGGGCAATTGCAACCCGTCGACGTTCTCCGCCAGAAAGATTGGTCGGATAATCATTGGTCAGCTTTTCTAAACCAAATTCCTGAATCAATTCCATTGCCTTAGAGGAGAGTTCTTCTGGATTAGTGACATTGGAAAGCTGATGGGGCAAACAGATATTTTCCAGTACTGTAAAGTTTGGAAGAAGACTATCTCCTTGTAAAATATAACTGATTTTGGAAGCTCGAAGAGTTGTTTTTTGCTGAGGAGTAAGGGAGGTGATTTTTTCTCCATCAAAAATGATCTCTCCGGAATCGGGAACAGTGATACCTGAAATTAAATGGAAAAATGTGCTTTTGCCGCAGCCAGATGGACCAGTCAAAACGACCATTTCACCTTTTTCCATAGAAAACGTAACATGACTGACGGCATCAAACTGCTGTCCCTGACGTTGATAAGTTTTGGTTAAATCTTTTGTCTGCAAAATCATAATTCTTCTCCTTTAATCAATCCATCTAATTTGGTTCGACTGACTTTCCATGTAGAATACAGAGAAGAAAGCAGAGAAACAGCAACAGAAAGAAAAATACATTTTGCGGACAGTACCAATAAGTAAGAAATCTCAGTGTTTAACTGTGGAATGGAAAGCTTCACCTGGATAGGGGTAGAAAACAAAATCAATGCTACAACAGAGATACAAATTCCGAAAAATCCACCAAGAAAACCAATAATTGTTCCTTCTGTTAAGACAATACCAGCTAATTTTGGGCTGCTTACTCCAAGAGAAGCCAGAACACCAAATTCTGAGGTTCGTTCATTGATTGTAATAGTAAATACTGATAAAAGTGCAGTAATAACGAGAACAAGCATCAAAACCATCAAAACAGAGCTATAGCCGGTCATGCTTTCCACAGATGAGATAACACCACTGAAAATACCATTTGTTGTATATGCGGAGATTGGGGCGCCTTCGATAGAGTAATTAATCTCTCTGGCAATCGCTTTGGCATCTGCCCCATCCTCTACGCGGATCATCATCGAAGAAACCAAATCAGCGGCTGCAGAAGTTGGTTCACCAAAAGCAGCTGCCCATCCTTCGCTGTCCATGATTTCCTGCGCAGTTTCTACTGTCATAAATACACAGGTGTCATAGCTGGTATTAGTTCTTTCTAACTGACCAATGATATGGTAGTTTTCTCCGAAGAATTTGATACTGTCTGGTTCCGGAGGATTAATCAGTGCACCGATGTACAATTCGCCTTTTTGAGGAAGGGCAAGACCATCCTGTTCCAACCATGGTGTTACAATAAAATCTGTTTCCGGGTCAAAGATAATCATTTGTGTAGCAGCGGAACAGCAATCAGCAGCAAGAGAAGCCATATACATTTGGGTAGTGCATTCCTGAATACCATCCAGATTACTGACTACATCGACCCATTCCCGGTCAAAGGTAAAGCTGCATAACTCACCCAGAAAAAGTGAGTCAGCCATTTCGCGCTCATATTCTTCGGGGACAACAATGATGTCAGCGCCGAGACGGTCGGTTGTTTTTTGCAATGTTCCTTGCATGCTGTCTACCAACACGGAGCTGCAGAACAATGATGTGGACAGCATAAAAACAAAGAACATCATACAGAGGGTACGAACAGGACGTCTTTGCAGATTTTTTGTGGCCATTCTGCAAACAATAGAGGAAGTACTTTTCATTTATGACACGTCCTTATTTTTCTTTAGTCAGGAAACCAATAACCTGCAGTACGATACCAACAGCAGAGAGTGTGTTAATAACAGGAAATGCAACAACGTTACAAGCCATTTCCGGTTTCATGCATCCACCAATCAAAAGGGTAGTGAGTAAAATCGGCATTATAAAACCAACAATGCCAACTAGACTGAGTTTTCTGAAAAGTTTTGTGTCTTTAATCAGAAGCTGAAGGACAGTGATCACCAGCAAGATGATAGCAACTGGGATAACAGCGCGGCAGCACCAGTGACACTTCATAACTTTTTCAGTTGTAGGGCAGGCTTGGAACAAAGTCCATGGACCGACTGCCAACAGTAATGCAAGAATACCGGAAACAATAGATACAACTTTCTGTTTCATCATAATTTCTCCTTTTTATTCCTTCTTTAATAATTCCTTCTTCGATCCCTCGTGGATCATATCTTTTTGCATATATTAGGGAGTCAAACTGTGATAAGTTGTTCGTTTGGTGTCATCCCCATGGGTATTCCATGGGGATGACTATTCATTATTCTTCAGGACACTGTGGATTCCAAGCTTTCTCCATAACAGTATCCAGATCATCTGTTGCAGTGATCAAGCCAAGACGAATATAGTCGGATGCAATGTCCTTCAGACCAGCTTCGGTAAAATCATCACTTAAACCAAAATACAGGGATTGGTTGAGTTCAACGTTCATATCAAAGTCCTCGCTGTTAAGGCCTTCATCAATCAGAAGCTGAGTTGCCTCTTCTGGATTGGAACGCATCCAGTTATGTGCTCTTTTAACACAGGCGGTAATTACTTTTGCATGAATTGGATTTTCTTTAACATAGGTTGCATTCATAGCAATAATACAGCAAGGTTCCTGCTGAAAATCTTCGTCCCAGGTCAAAGAGCGAACACAGCGGAGCTTGCCTTCCTCTACCATATGATATGCAAAGGTATCGGACAGAAGGGCGCCGGAAATTTCACCGCTTTCCATTGCAGCAACACAAGCACTGGTTTCTACCTGGATCAGCTCAACATCCTGCTGTGGATTAATTCCATCCGCATCCAGAAGTAAAGAGGTGATATTATAGTCGCTTGCACCAATACCATTTGGGACAGCAATCTTGGTTCCAACCATGTCAGAAGTGCTCTGATACTCACTGTCAGCCAGAACATACAGGGATTTACAGCCAATATGAGCACCGCCGACGAAAGTCAGATCCACACCATTGGTACATGGAACCAGCATGGTTGCAATATGACCAACAGCAACCTCAGCGGAGCCAGTTCCAAGTGCTTCGGTATAGCTGGTACCTTTGACACCTTCTGCGGTCAGACCAGCTTCAGCATAGTAACCGAGCTTGTCTGCAACAACTGGACCAGAGGTGCAACCATCGGAAAGCCAGTAACGGATAGTTTTTCCATATGCAGGTTCTTTTTTCATGGCCTCCTGTTCTTCAGCAGTCAAGGTGATTGGCTCATCGACATAAGGGGAGTTCCTTTCGATTGGACCAGACTCTTCTGCAGTCTCTTCTGCGGTTTCAGAATCAGATTTAGATTCTTCGGATGTTGTTTCGGATTCAGCGGTCTGTTCAGCGGCAGACTGAGTATTGTTTGCAGAAGTAGTATCTTCAGTAGTAGCCTGTTGACAACCAGTTGCTGTCAGCATCAGCATAGTTGCTAAAATAGCACATAAAGCTTTTTTCAATTGAGTATTTTTCATAATAGGTTCTCCTGATACATTTAAAAAAGTGGATTGGCTTATGCTTCTGGATACAGTGGATGCCAAGCAGCTTCCATAACATCGTCCAGACTGTCAGTGGAGGTAATCAGTCCAAGTCGCAGGTAAGTGTTGGTTGTTTCTTCCAGACCCTTCTGAGTAAAGTCATCAGTTAGACCGAAGTTGAGGGTATTCCAAAGTTCTACATTCATATCAAAATCGCCGCTCATCTTACCATCATCGAGAAGAATCTGAACAGCTTCTTCTGGATTATTTCTCATCCATTCACTTGCTTTTTTGACACACTCAACCATTTTTTCTGCCATAATTGGATTTTCAGCAAGGAAGGTGTTGTTCATTGCAAGAACACAGCAAGGAGTATCCTGAAAATCTTCATCAATTAAAGAACGGATCATACGGAGTTTACCGTCTTTTACCAGTTGGTAAGCATAGGTATCGGACAGAAGAGCAGCAGAGATTTCACCGCTTTCCATTGCAGCAACACAGGCACTAGTTTCCACAGGAGTTAGTTCTACATCATTGAGAGGATTGATACCGTCAGCATCCAACAGCATAGCAGTAATATTGTAGTCACTGTTGCCGACACCGTTTGGGGTGGAAATTCTGGTACCTTTGAGATCTTCGGTAGTCTGATATTCACTGTCAGCCAAAACATATAAGGATTTACAGCCTATATGAGCACCAGCAACAAAGGTATAATCAACATCATTGGTGATTGGGATCAGCAGAGAAGCAATATGGCTGACGCCCATCTGTGCAGCATTGGTACCAAGTGCTTCTTTAACAGCAGTACCGCTCAGACACTCTACCTTAATACCATATTCATCAAAGTAGCCGAGTTTTTCTGCAATATATGGAGCAGATGTACAGTTACCGCCATCATACCAGTATTGAATAGTCTGATTGTACATCGGCTCTTCTTTCATAGCAGAAAGATCATTATCTTCTGCAGCCTCAGTAGAAGTTTCTGTTGTTTTTACTTCATCGGTTTTGGTTTCAGAAGTTTCGGTCTGGGTGGTTTGTGCAGTAGAGGTTTCTTCGGTGGAGTTCTGCTGGCATGCAGAAGCAGATATCATCATCAAAGAGGCCAGAATGATACAGAGTACTTTTTTTAGTTTTGTTCTTTTCATTTCATTTCTCCTTTTTCTATTAATGAACCATATTTTATTTGCTATATGGAATAGCAGCATAAAAAACATAAGTAAGGATTAATAGTTGAGCATTTTTAAAATACGTGTACGGTAATCAGTAAACTGAGAACTGCTTCGATGGCGAGGGTAAGGAAGATCAATCGGAATATCGGCTTTAATACGTCCAGGATTTGCTTCCATAACAATGACCCGGGTTCCCATATAAATTGCTTCATCGATATCATGGGTTACCATAACGACCAATTGCTTTTTTTCTCTCCAAACATTTAGAATCTCATCCTGCATATTCATTCTAGTAAAAGCATCCAAAGCCCCCAAAGGTTCGTCCAGAAGCAAAATACCTGGTTCATTGATCAGGGAGCGCACCAAAGCGACACGCTGTGCCATACCGCCGGAAAGCTGGCTGGGATAGTCATCTTTGAAATCTTCCAGACCAATGAGCTTTAGCATTCGTTTCACACGATCCTCATTACCAGCTAATTTGTTTTGGACCTGGAGACTGAAAGCGATGTTTTTTTCAACAGTCAACCATGGGAAAAGAGTTGGTTTTTGGAACACCATTCCTCGATCAGGTCCTGGGGCTGTTACTTCTTTGTCGTTGACGGAAACAGTGCCTGTAGTCGGAGTGATCAGACCAGCAATCAAACGAAGAATCGTGGATTTTCCGCAGCCGGAGGTTCCAACCAGACTGATAAATTCACCGCTTTTGAAGTTTAAGCTAATGCGGTCAAGAGCATGGGTAATTTCATCTTTTTCCACTTTTGCAAAACTTTTTGATACTTCATTTAATGTTAAAACAACAGATTCCATTTTACTTCACAACTCCAATCTGCCAACGCAGTACACGTTTCTTGATAAAGTTCAAAATTTTAGTAACAACGGTAAAAATCATACAAATGACAAATAGTGATGCAAACATTTTATCGTAGGAAGCCCAGGATTTTGCCCAGGTAATGTACCATCCCAAACCGGCTTTAACACCCATCATTTCAGCGATCATAATAGCGGTACAGGCGGTACTCATACCCTGTGTCATACCTTGTAGGATACTTGGCATAGCATGTGGGATGGCAACTTTAAACACAAGCTGACGTTCCGAAGCGCCTAGTGTTTTTGCTGCTTCAAAGAAAGAGCGATCTACGTTGGAAATTCCTGTCATCGAAGCAACTGTAACAGCAAACCAAACGCCGAGAGCAATGATGAAGATAGCACCTTCAAACAAATGTCCGCCGATTACGACCATAATAATTGGGATCCAGGTTGAGGTTGGAATTGGGCCAAGAAATTTGATCAAAGGATTGACCCAATATCGAACACGTTCATTGTATCCACAGGCAATGCCGGTAATTAAGCCAAGAATTACGCCAATAAAATAACCGATAAATAATAAACGAAGGGTATGGAGTGCACTAATAATCAGTTGTTCCCGGTCAATCCAGGCAATATTGATGATAGCGTTGATACATGGAACAAATGGGTGCATTAAGATTCCTGTTTTTAAAGTTAGGTAATCATAAATAGCTAAAAAGAGGAATAAAGCGGAATTTAATGGTGCCTTATAACGTAGTTTTTGATAGTTTTGCTTATCGCCATGTGTTCGTTTAGCAAAAGCAATGATCATTCGAACAAAGTACCATATGATTAAAATGATTAAAAGGACCAAATAAGTTAATGGATTATTGTTTGCAGAATTGTTTGGAAGCAGGCAGTATTCCAAAACAGAAATGATTCCACATAGAATAGGCAGGATAACAATAATATCATCCAGAAGTTTTTGAAGAGGAGTTTTTTCTTTTTCCTCTATTTCTGCAAGCTGCTGTCTTGTCAGTTTGTCTGGAGAAGGGATTTGTTTTTCATCGGAATACTTTGCTGATTTTGTAACAATTTCTTCCAATTTCATTTTTTTCACGCTCCTGTTTTAGTTCAATTGCTTATAATAGCAGTGTAAATATGACAATATTTACCAAGTATTTACAATTTATATATAATCATAAAGATTAAAGAATGTCCAAAAGATAATTTCTATTGTTTGCGATCTTAAAATAGTTTAAATGAATTATAATTATTAAAAACAAACAATAAATACAAAATAATTTGAAAGTAATTTAGTGTAATAAGAAGATAATTAAAAAGAAAGGTATTTATATTATAAATACCTTTCTTTTATTTGGGACAAACGATATTACCAATTGTATCGATAAAAAAGAAAATAAATGAAATTACAGTATATAATATAGACATAAGCCGAATATAATGTGCTATGCAAAATCAAATCTTCTTTTACAAGCTTTTTAGCCCCATATTGGATGATTTAAATTTAAAATAGATAAATTACCATGATAATAATAAGAAAGAGAGATGCTTGCATCTCTCTTTTTCTTATGTGTTCCTTTGTATCAAAATCCAACGAACAAAATATTACCCCTACTAAATCAGCATTTTCCGATATGATCTCAACTGTCCTGATTTTGCTTCGTTTGCCCTGAAAAAGAACGAACAAATCAATAATAACTTTAGAAGGGAGGTTGGGAACATGCGCAGAATGTTCAGATTATCCGATGCCAGCCACAAAGATATTGATCTTCGTGAGTACGAAGACGAAATATTGGAAATAGCAGATCGTATTATTCCAGGAAAGAATCCCAAAGTGTATCAGAATTATTTTATGACAGATGAACTGACACAGGGGGAAAGAGTCCGTTTAGGGAGGGAATTATCCAAAAGCCCTAGATTAAAGCAGTATGGAAAAGAAGTGACAAGTTTTCGACTGTTTGAAGGGAAAAGTGTGGAAGAAAAGGAGGAAGAGAAAGATGGAAGAAACACAGAAATGCCAGTATCTTAGTATTACAGATATTCAGAAGGAATACCTGCCCATCAGCAGAAAAAAATTACGGATATTTGTGAAAAGGTATCTGGATGCAAAGATGATAGGAAATCGTATCTTTGTAAGTAGAGAAGAACTGGAAGAGGTTCTGCATAATCCAGAGAATACCAATCTGCCGATTCGGTAGAAGGAACGATCTTCCTGCAAAAATAAATATATATTATAAAAATAAGCCTGATAGTATCAATAGATGCTATCAGGCTTTATTTTTTTCAGGAGGAATCAGCTATGAAAATCGAAAAAGAAATGCTTTGTTCTGAACTAGTATGTTATACAGAGAAGATGAGGAACGAGAAAGGTGTGTATATTTTATCAGGATAAACAGCTGGAAAGATATGATCATCATTATGGACAGATACAAGGACACTGAGATTATATTTAAATAATATGAAGTATTTTCTGATATTTGATGAAACAGGATTCAGAAAATATCAAATTAATACGATTCGTAATCTTGACAATTCGTTTGCAAACAATCGAACAAAAGCTCTTATACAAATGGCAATTGGTGCGGGAAAAAACTTTACGGCAATTACGGAACCCTACCGATTACTTAAATACGGCAAGATGAACCGTGTTTTGTTTTTGGTGGACACAAAAAGCCTTGGAGAGCAGGCAGAACGTAAATACACCAAGATGATCCCTGTCCTTTTTCTCAGCTTTATGGAGTGCGTTGGTTGAAATTTTCCTATATTCCTTCTGATGTTCAGATTTGCATCAGCACAATTTAGCGAATGTATTCAAGCCTAAAAGGAGAAGAGCTGAACGAATCTGCCAAAGAAATATCTTTTGCGGAATATGTCACAACTGACAGCAAAGCGCCAAAGGAAGTGATGTACAATGAAAATACCCGCCTAAATTTTTTGACGGAATTATTGTAGATAAATGTCATAATTCTATTTACAATGTGTAGAGTAAGGTATATTCATATTTTGATTCATTTATCATTGTGTTAACTGCTACGCCGGATAAGCGAACTTTTGCCTTATTTGATGAAAATATCGTTAGCGAATATCCACGTGAACAGGCAATTGTAGACAGTGTAAATGTAGGTTAAGATATTTATCTGATTGAAACTAAAATCACTAAAAACGGAGAATATTTGATGAAGCAGATGATACGTCATGACAAAAAAACGGAAAGCCGCTGGCAGAGGACAGATGCCAGCGGCTGGAAAACTATTGTTTGGCCGTAACCTAACCGGCAACGACTTGACAGTTCCGGCGCAGCTGTGCAGCCAAAGACCAAACTGGGATTTTATGCTTCATGAAATACGCTCTGGTTCTCAGGAAAGGTGTTTCCCAATTGGGAAAACGTCTTCCAGCTGCTGATAGAGTTTTCGGTTATTCCGCCAAATAAATGTTAACTGCATCGGCTATGGTATTGGCCGCATCTGTGGCACTACCGCCATTAAGCACGGTGGATGCTTGCGCTCTGATCGCTTCTTCCACCACGGCATCCCGGGGAATGGCTGAGTGGAGCGTTTGACACAAATTCAAAAACTGTTCGCCTAAGGGTTGGAGTTTACCGTTTTCGTCGCTGAATGTTTTTAGGGTCACTTCTTTCAGAGCTTCTTCGCGAACAGGAAATCCAATGCCTACATAAGCCGATTGAACCGATTGACTCAGCAAAACACTGAGGAAATCTTCTGCCTCCTCTTGATGCTGACTGTTTGCTGTGATACCCACACTACATTGGGGTAAGAAACGGCCTCTTCCGTAAAGGGAGTCAATTTGACACTGACCATCCTGCTGAAAACTCAAAGCTTCTAGACTGGTTCTACCCGTTAATGTAGTTACATGAGCCGTCGCACTGCCTTGCCCCACCTGATAAATGCCATCGTCAATACTTTCCACCATGCTGTCTGTCTCAACCCAGATACCTTCCTGTGTCACGCCAAATTTCGCGGCATCCGACTGCAACTGACTATGCATGGATTGAATCTGTCCCAGCACAGTCTCCAATTGCGCCACGTCCAAAGTGTTGTTTGAATATACTTCGGGTGCACAGGGTAAATACCAATCCATAAGGAAATTCTCTGCCGCATCGAGGTTGGGGGGAATTACCAGATATGGAACATCGCCGCTGTTGGCTTGGATCTGCTGCAACAAGGTTGACATACTGTCGGGCTGGGTAGTTCCCGTTTTACTGACGATTACCGGTATGGTAAACTGAGCCGGAATCTGATAGATACTGTCGCCATGAGTTTGAGCTGTCGTTAAATTGGGTAGCACACCTTCCAGCAGCCCATCTACCGAATTCAAATCCAGCAAAACGCCTTTCTCCGCATAAGACTGGGCGGGCAGATCATCCAGCACTAAAATATCGGGACCGCTGCCATTGAGGATCTCCGTGTTCAAAGCGCGGATAACATCTTCGGTGGTAGCTCCCTCAACGGACGGAATCTGTAGCGTCACTTTCACATTGGGGTTCTGAGTCTGATACTCGCTGATGGCCTGACGAAGAATGGGATAATCTTTTAGAGAGAAAACCGTCAGTTCTGTATCTGGTAGTGAAGGGGTCTCATTAGACCAAATATAATGAATTACACGAGGACCCATGGAGGTGGACAGTGCTATGTAATAGCCATCTCCACCGTCTAGTGCCATACCCGTAATTATGTTTGCCGGCGCACTCAATGAAGAGCCCTCTCCGTTAAAAATTTGCTCCCATTTATCTCCATCTAGCGTTTGACGATAGAGACCGGTAGCATCGACCAAATACTGGGCATCCTCTGTCAATAGCATAGCAGTATTGATATCTACAAAGTTGCAGGCACTCTCTCCCAACTTATTGCCAGTGGCAATATCGTAGCGCAGTAGCAGCTTGTTAGCGATGTCACGGACCAGTACCTGCTGATTGTTGGCAACCACATCATTGTTACCCAGGTAAAGCATACTATTGGAAATGGTCGACGTCTGCACACCATCAGCAGTTCTATACTCCAACCCATGCTCGGGCTGGTCGTTGAACACTGCCACGAAGCCATTACCTGCCGGAAATATGGTACTGGGTCCATAGGTACCCTCTACTGAATAGGAAGGTGTGGGCCAGTCGGTAATGGAAATAGGCTGACATTCTGTTTGCCCAAGTGCCGTGCGGTATAGGTTGGTGCCAGTGTCCTCCTGGGTCAACAAGATCACTGTTCCATCAGACAACTCTGCTATGGCACTCACCATAGTGTTATTATCAGGCAATGCTTGCCCCCAATCCATTGGTTGGCTAGTAACCACATCGTTCGCGCCAATCTCATGACGTGTTACTTCCACAGGATCACCGGACTTGGATACAGTGTAAAAACTCACGGTGCCGCTTTCGTTGGTCTGCATACCTAAAATCCGATCATCACTTCCCCAATCGGCCTCTATCGGTGTTTCGATATAACGACCAACGGTGCTGGTGTCATCTCCTCCTTCAGGGAGTGCTTGATTGTCATTGCCACTACAAGCTACCAAAGACAGGGACAGACAACCTGCCAATAGTATCGCAATTGATTGCTTCCATTGTATCATCGTTTGAATTTCTCCTTTCCAATTTTACTGATCTCTATTATAATGGTCATAGCTCTAAAAATCATCTAAGTATCATTCTAAAACAGAATTAGAGAAAACTTAGAGAAAACTGTGGTATAATGGTAAAAAATACATTCAAAGGAGGACATCCATGCGAATTTTAATGGTAGAAGATGATAAAGAGCTTTGCGTTGCCCTGTCCATCTGCTTTCAGGCTGCAGGGTATGATACAGAATTTGTATATACCGGCGAGGATGGCCTGCAATATGGTCTGCAAAACGCCTATGATCTGATCATACTCGACCGGCTTCTGCCCCAAACGGACGGATTATCCATTGTGGCACAGTTACGTCAGCACGGGATCACCACCCCTGTGCTGATGCTGACGGCTTTGGACGGCATACAGGATCGGGTGCAGGGCTTGGATGCCGGAGCCGACGATTATCTGACGAAACCTTTTGCAACAGATGAGCTTCTGGCACGGATTCGGGCTATTGCCCGGCGGCCAGGTGCGTTAGAAGATGGCAGCAACTTGCTTTCCTGCGGCGATTTGCAGTTGGATCGAAACAACCTAACTCTGCACGGCCCTGGCGGTATCTGTACGCTTTCCAAAAAAGAATTGGCGTTTTTTGAGTTGTTTTTTCGCTTTGCAGGCCAGACGCTGTCCCGTGAAATGTTATTATCCCGCATTTGGGGCGCCTATGCACCTGTGGAGGACGGCAATCTGGATAACTACATTTATTTTCTGCGCCGCCGTCTGGCAGCTGTGAACTCCTGTGTAAAAATTATTACTGTTCGGGGCGTGGGCTACCGGTTGGAGGTATCACCGTGAAATCCTTTCATAATGCGACAGCCGCCGCTGGACTGCTCCGTCTACGGCGACAATTGATGTTAGCAATTTTTACAGTGGTTACGTTGGTTATGGTGGTGATGTCCATTTTATTACTTTCTCTGGCCGAAAAACAGTTGGGACAGGCCACCTGGCATCATCTGGACAGTAGCATGGACAGCCTTCTGACCCATCTGGAGACAGAAAGCATCATCAGCAACCAATGGCTGGCACAGCAGGAGCGTTCCAATCAAGCATTGATCTTTCTGAGCGACGGCGGTAAACCACTAAAGTTTCAAGGGATCTGGCCTACGGAAACATCGCGCAGTACATTACTGGAACGTGCTCAAAAACAGGCTCGTGCACAAGGTTTGGAGTTGACGGTTCGCCCTATGCTCCCAGCGGAAACGGCTCGTGTCAGTTTTCCATTGAGCGGTGATCATGGCGACCGCTATCTGGTACAAGCCGCGGTTCTATCCTCCAGCAGCGGCTGGCAGACTGCTGTCATGATGAAGGATTTGCAGCAGGAGCAGGGGCAAATCTTCCAGATGCGTATGACCTGTGTCGGGTTGCTGGTCGGTGGTATTATCGTATTGCTTGCCTTGTCCTGGTGGCTGTCCGGCCGGGCCGCCCGACCTATTTCGGAGAGTATACAGCGGCAGACAGAATTTGTGGCTGCGGCATCCCATGAACTAAAATCTCCGCTGGCCGTTCTATCAGCCAGTGCCTCCGTACTGGGAATGTCACCAGAGCAGGATGAAACTCTTCGCCAAACTATCTGCCGGGAATGTGCGCGCATGGGACGGCTGGTGAGTGACCTGCTGGTACTGGCACGCAGCGATACAGGTACTTGGTCTTTGGAATCCCAGATAATCGATTTAGATAGCATTTTGTCCACAGTAGCAGAGAATGGGGGACTTCTGGCAGCGGAAAAGGCACAGCAATTTCTGCTGGATCTGCCTGATAGCAGTTTGCCGCCGGTTCGGGGAGATGCGCAGCGGCTGGAGCAGCTATTGACCATTCTAGTGGATAACGCCTGTACCTACACACAATCCGGCGGTCAAATTACCCTATCAGCCCGGACTTCCCGACGCAGCATTTTCATTCTGGTCAAAGATAATGGTCCCGGTATTCCAAGGGAGTTGTGGGGTCGTGTATTCGATCGCTTTTATCGGGCGGATGCAGCCCGGGGCGGCAAAGATCATTCCGGCCTTGGCCTGTCTATTGCCCAGGAACTGGCTCGCCTTCATGGTGGACGGCTGTATTTGAAAGAGGAACCACCTTATAGCACCGTATTTGTTCTGGAATTACCTTTACCGAACAAACCACATTGACATAACGCTGTTTGACCGGAGAATAAACATAATGGATTATCCTCTTTGCTTCACCGGCGTTTAAACCATTACATAATCAAATACCTTTATCTGTCGAGAAGGCGCAGGCAACCAGTTGGTTGCCTGCGCCTCAATTTTTTTCGAACCATATTACGAAAGAGTAAGGGGGGTTAAGCAAGTGAAAAATGAAGAAAACATACAGCCTACACAAGTTATTTGTACGAATATTATTTTGTATTTACACCAAAGTACCATCGGAAAATAATCTATAAAAAATTAAGAGCAGGAAAAGCAAGATCAAATTGAAGATACTTTGAGCAAGAAGGAGTATGCAAAGCCTTTCAAGGATAGCAAGTAATCATATTGCCAAGCCAAAGGAGTTTGTTTATAGTTGTTGTGACAATTGAATATAATTTAACGAGGATTTCATGTATTATTCATAAATACAAAAGATAGTTTTATAAATTATGGGCCATAGAAAAAACGTTGTCAGTCAAAATTCCAGATTTGTCTAAAATTCAGACAAATCTGGAATTTTGACTATTTTCTCCATCTTGTTTTTATCTATAATATTGTTTACTGTAAGATGAATGCAAGAGAGGGGAAGAGAAAAGATGCGAAAGTTTTACAGCATAGTAGTCAGGAAGCGAAAAACAGTAATTTGCTTTTTCTTAATACTATCGATTATCAGTTTTTTTATGAAGAACATGGTATCGGTAGATTACGACATCAATGACTATCTTCCAGATGACAGTCCCTCAACGGTAGCAATCAATGTTTTGGAACAGGAATTTGAGGGAGGAATCCCAAACGCTCGAGTCATGGTTTCTAATGTCACCATTCCACAGGCACTCGATTATAAAGAAAAACTGGAAGCAATCGATGGTGTGAGCGCTGTCACCTGGCTGGATGATTCAGTAGACATTACCACTCCGTTTGATAACTTGGACGAAAAAGTGGTGGAAACATATTATAAAGATAATACCGCGTTGTTTACTGTTACCATAGAAGAAGACAAGAGAATCGAAGCAGTAGCAGAGATCAAGGATTTGGTTGGCGGAGACAATGCAATTGCAGGAAGTGCGGTAGCAACAGCGGATGCAACGACCAACACCGTATCTGAAATACAGACAATTACGGTCATTGCTGTTTTGTTCGTTTTGCTCGTTTTGCTTGTGACCACCAATTATTGGCTGGAACCGCTGGTGATTTTGATTGGACTTGGAGTAGCAATCGTCATCAATGACGGTACGAACCTGATGTTTGGTGAAATATCCTTTGTAACAAATGCTGCTGGAAGCGTTTTGCAGCTTGCGGTTTCTTTGGATTATTCGGTATTTCTGATCCATCGATTTGAAGAATGCCGACTGGAAAACAGTGATCCACAATCGGCAATGATCGATGCTTTGTGCAAATCGACATCCTCGATTTTGTCCAGTGGTCTGACAACAGTAATTGGATTTTTAGCCTTGGTATTGATGCGTTTTAAGATCGGACCGGACCTTGGACTTGCACTTGCAAAAGGCGTTGCAATCAGCCTGATTGTTGTGTTTGTATTTATGCCAGCATTTATCTTGTCGGTTTATAAGTTGCTAGATAAGAGCAAGCATAAACAGCTGCTCCCGTCCTTCCGTAGATTTGGCGAATTTGTCAGAAAGATCTCCATCCCGATGGTGTGCATCTTTCTGCTGATCTTTATCCCATCCTATCTTGCGTCCAACGCAAACAACTATTATTTTGGTTCTTCCCACATATTTGGAGAAGGAACCCGATTAGGAGATGATACGGCAGCGATTGAGTCGGTATTCGGCAAGAGCGATACCTATGTTTTGATGGTACCTGCCGGAGATACCGCGACAGAGAAGGAGCTTTCCAATGAGCTGCATACACTGCCACAGGTAAGCGACATTATTTCCTATGTGGATCTGGCAGGAGCTGAAGTTCCGCTGGAATATTTGGACGAAAAAACAATCTCGCAGTTAATCTCGGAGGATTACAGCAGAATGGTAATCTCAGTCAATGCTGACTATGAAGGTCAGGAAACTTTTGATCTGATTCAGAAGATCCGGGATATTGCTTCAGAATACTATCCGAATGAATATTATCTGGCAGGCGAAGGGGTCAGCACCTATGACCTGATGAACACGGTAATGGATGATATGCTGAAAGTAAACATGCTTGCAATCGGCGCAGTGTTCCTGGTACTGCTGGTATCACTGCATTCGATATCCTTGCCGGTGATCCTGGTTTTGAGCATCGAAACTGCAATCTGGCTGAATCTCTCGGTACCATATTTTATGGACACGACGATCTTCTATATTGCATACCTGATTATCAGTTCCATCCAGCTTGGAGCGACCGTCGATTATGCAATTTTGATGACCGACCGTTATAAAGAAAACAGGCAGAGCTTTGATAAAAAACAGGCAGTTGTCCAAACAATTTCCGACGTAACCGTTTCAATTTTGACTTCCGGCAGTGTACTGACCGTAGTTGGTTTGCTGATGGGATATATTTCCACCAATCAGCTTCTTGCACAGCTGGGACTTTTTATTGGACGTGGAACCATTTTCTCATTAGCAATCGTTTTGTTCGTCCTTCCAGGCTTGTTATATCTGTTTGACCGACTGATCGTTCAGCCGCCGAAACATAAAATAAAGCACACAAGAAAACAAAATGAACCAAAAGAACAGGAGGCATAGAAACGATGAGTTACATCGATACAAAGAAAAAATGGAATCGTATAGTTGCATGTGTCATGGCAGTGATTCTTTCTGCTTCCATGACCATTTCGCCGCTTGCTGCCGAGGCAGTACCGAACACTCCAAAAGAAGAAGTAGTGTATGTCAACTTGAATACAGATGGTTCTGTAAAGGAAATCAACGTCGTAAATATTTTTGATTTGGATAAAGACGGTCAGATCGTAGATTACGGACGCTATGAAAGCCTGAGGAATATGACCACGACCGACAAGATCGAATACTCGGGAGATAAGGTCACCGTGGATGCAAAGGCGGGAAAGCTTTACTATGAGGGAAAGCTTTCCAAAAATGTGATGCCTTGGGATCTTTCGCTCCACTACTATCTGGATGGAAAGGAATATCCGGCAGAGGAGATCGCAGGAAAGAGCGGTGCGTTAAAAATCACAATGTCGATCCGAAAAAATACGAATTGCAGCGGCGCATTTTTTGAAAATTATGCGCTTCAAGCATCGGTTACGCTGGACACCAATCAATGTGAGAATATCGTGACCGAAGATGCAACCGTAGCAAATGTCGGAAGCAAAAAGCAACTGACTTATACCATCCTTCCGGGAAAAGAAGCAGATCTAACTATTACAGCAGATGTAAAGGATTTTGAAATGCCAGCAATAGCAGTTAACGGAGTCCCTCTTTCCTTAGACATTGAAGTGGACGACGAAGAGCTGATGTCCAAGGTTGATGAGCTGGTTGATGGAATCGTGAAACTGGATGATGGCAGCTTGGAGCTGAAAGACGGTGCATCCGATCTAAAGAACGGAAGCAGTGATCTGGAAAGCGGAGCATTAGATCTGCGTGATGGGATGAGTGATCTGGACGGAGGTGTTCAGGAGCTTTATGACGGTATCTTAAAGGTACAGGATGGTCTGATTGAACTGGATTCCAACTCGGATGACCTTACAGAGGGTTCGGCAAAGGTAAAGGAGGCACTGAAAACCATCCAAGAGGCCTTGAAATCCATCTCTGCATCCAGTGATCAAATTGATGAGCTGGTAAAAGCCTCCAATGAGATCAATGATGGGATCGGTGAGCTAGTTGGAGGAATCTCTACATTGAAGAGCGGAATCGATCAGTATAAAGCAGGACTGGGAGAAGATGGACTGGAAAAATTGCAGCAAGGAAATGGTTCAGCAGTCGAGCTTATTGATGGTATCATCGATGCACTCAATAATGTTATCAATATGCTGTCCCAAATCCCGGTTCCGTTGGAACAGGATGTTCAACCTCCTGTAGCGCAGGATGTTCCGGCCGAAACAATGCCTTTACCGGATGTCTCGGAGGAGCATACTGAAGAAGAAATACAACAGTCTTCTGAAGGAGAAAGCACAGATGCTTCTCAGAATATGACGTCTCAGGAAGAAAACAGTCAGGAGGATTCTTCGAATACTTCCCAAAACGATGAGGATGCAGGAGCTTTCGATGAGTTGCAGACGGAAGAGCCTGCACAAATGGCAGGGGCAGAAAGCTCAACGGATGATTATTATTCTTCCGGTAGTTCAGTAATCTCACAGGAGGAAATTCAGGCGCAGGTTTCTTTACTCAGAAGTTTGATTCAAGAATTAGAAACGGTAAAGGAACTGTTTAACGGAAATCTTGCATTAGCAAAAGGAACAGAGACTTTTCTGAGTGCTGCAGTTCCGGGTGTCGGAGAACTGATGAGTGGGGCAGAAAAGCTGCAGACAAACTATCAACAATTTAATTCTGTGATTGAGGGCCTTGGAACGCAACTCAAGGAAATGCTGCTGGGGCTGTCGAAGCTTTCCGAAGGAATCGATATGCTTGTTGAGCAGTATGAAGTTTTGGATCAGGGAATTAACAGTTATACAGGCGGTGTGGAAAAAATTCTGGACGGATACGGTCAGCTAGTGGATGGAGCAAAACAGCTGGTCGGAGGAAGCGGGAAGCTCAAAGATGGAACCAATACCCTGTATAACGGAACAGTCGATATGGCACAGGGAATGTCCGATTTTTATGATGGTGCAGGGGAACTGAAAGACGGCACCGGAGAGATGCGCGACAGAACCAGTGGAATGAATAGCGAAATCGATGAGCAGATCGATAATCTGGTCAGTGATATCACCGGAGATCCTAGTGATATCGGTTCATTTGTCTCGGACGAAAACACCAATGTCAAGGCAGTTCAGTTTGTTATCCAGACGGAACCAATCCAAGAGCCGGATGCTCCGGAAGAAGAACCGGCAGCACAGCCAAAGCTGACCTTCTGGCAGAAATTCCTGAAACTGTTTGGGCTGTATAATGAAAAGTAAACTTTTTTGAAGATTATTTGCAATGCTTTCTTTTTGAACAGCACTGTGATACAACGAACAGGAAAGCTCTTTTTCAGAAAGAAGGAATTGTCAGAGAAAGTCCGCTTACGGGTGGATTAAGGCTTATGCTGGCAGAGTACAAAATGGACACTGTTGTTGAAGTTATCCTTCAGACTTACCATATTATATGCTTTCATGATAATGAGCAGTTATGGATTGCCTCCACCATTCATGATCACGGAAAATGATATATAGCAACAAAGGCTCCACTCAGAAATTTCTGGGTGGAGCCTTTATCTTTTATGGAAGTATATGGTATATAAAGTAATGATTTATGAGGAGAAGTATCTGATGGAAAGCATGACAGTTAAAAAGAAAGTTTATCCTACATATTTTTTGTACAAATAGAAAGTAATGAAAGTAAAAATAAACATAAAAGTAGATCAGTACAAAAAATCCAGGAAATGATCATAGCAGAGAGCCTGTCAGATGGAATTTTGATTTGAGAAATCAGATATTTTACGCCGTTGATTCCTGTTTTGTAGTATGCCATGCATCATGTATATTGAAATACCATCAGTTTAACTTATTTCTGACCTAAGTTTTGATCAGCATATGGAAAATAACAACTACGGATTAACACTGACGCCGAGAAGAATAACCATATTGTCTGTAATATTTTTCCAGCTATGCGGAGTATTTGGTGGAACATAGACACTATCGTGAGGATTCAGGATAAATACATCATCGCCTAAAGTGATTTCCAAGCTTCCGTTGAGCAGAAACATAAATTCTTCTTCCTTATGACAAAACACTACTGTTTCGGAATATTCATTTACAGGATAGATCTCGTAGATTTCGGGATTCATTTTGTTGCTGTGCATTTTGGAAAATAGAGTGTATTGCTGAAAACCTTTTGATATTCTCAAATTTGCTCTTTTATAGTTTCTGGCAATACATTGCTCGCTGTCGGATGAGGTTTCCTGAGTAAAAAAGCAGCTTAAATCAGTAGAAAAAACATCAGCTAAAGCAGAAAGAGTGTTTAAGCTGAATGTTGTGTAGCCTCTTTCCAATTGAGATAAAAATCCTGGAGAAAGATTTACCTTTTCACTCAACTGTTTTAAGGTCATTTTATTTTTTATCCGTAAATCATGTATATATTTTCCTATTGTTTCATTTTGTGATAATTCTTTCATATTGCTTCCTCATATTTAAAAATTACTTGATACAGTAAAACGTTGTGGCAATTAATTTACCACAACGTTTTACCGGGATGTTATTATTATGCTTTGGATGCTTCGAGTTCTTTTTTCTCCTGCTCTTCTACACAGTACAAAGCATTGATATGCTTAATATAGAAATGCATAAGAAGATAACGAATTACCTGGTCAGCTGCAATAATGATCCAAATTGTAACCAGTGGCCAATGGAATACCCATGCAGCGAGAGATGCTAATGGAATACGGATAATCCAGATACCAAAACCAGAAATGTACATTGGAACCTTTGTGTTGCCAAGGCCGTAAAGCATGCCTTTTTGTGTGCGCTGTACATTCTGTGGAATAAGGATAAGACCCATGATAATCAGGTATACAGTACCAATTTCTTTCAGGGCAGGATTATCTGTAACGATGGACATAAACACACCTGGGAGGAAAATCATAACTGCAGAACCGATACCACTGATAATGGAGTTCATCCACATCTGCTGTCTGTAATACTCACGGAACAGAGGGCCATTCTTTTCGCCTAGTGCTTTACCAGCTAATGTTGTAGCTGCAACGGTAAAACCGATAACAGGAAGTTCTGTCAAAGTTTCAGCGCTGGAAGCGAGAGAATAACCAGCATATGCATCTGTACCGAATACAAGGATAACTTTTGTCATAACAATTGCAGACATCTGCCAGAATCCGGATTCGAGAGCAATTGGAATGGCTTTTTTAAATGTAACTTTGATTGGTTCCGTATTCTCAATTTTCCAGGAAGTAATACCGATTTTCTTGAAAACAGGTTTGCGGGAGAGCATGTAAAGGCCAGAGACACCGCCAACAATCTGGGAGCTTACAGTTGCCCAGCCTGCACCAATTAAATCCCAATTCAGAACAAAGATGAAGAGGTAGCCCAAAACAATGTTTACAATGTTTACAGCAATCTGTATGTACATTGGGGTTTTGGTATCTCCTACAGAATAGAACAAAGATGCATTCATCTTCATCATAATAAAGAATGGTAAACCAACCATAACGATATTCATGTAGGTACGTGCAGATGCCAGAATCTCAGCATCTTTTGTAAAGAAGGAAAGAATCGGCATTGGGAAGAATACCAGAACTGCCATACAAATAAAGCCAATTCCCAAAGTTACTGTACAGATATTTTTGAATGCCTGGATGATTTCTCTGTATTTGCCTTCGCCGTAAAGCTTAACAAAGTAAACCATAGCACCAATGCGGATACTTCCCCAGAAAACAGCGAGAAGATCCGTGATTCTAAATACAACTCCCTGTGACGAAATTGCAAGTGCCGAAAGACGTCCAACCAATGCGGACGACACAATTCCAGCAAGGTATCCGAAAATACCTTCCAGGATAATTGGAACGATAAGCACAAGAATTTCTTTTCTGATGGCTTTTTTATCCAGAGTTGTTACCGTGTTTGACATACGCTTACCCTCCTGAAATATATTTTATCAAGACCATTTGTCATCAATGGCCTTAATGCCTAAAATAAGCATTTTTATGGCATCGAAAAGCACGTATATATTGTGAGCTTCGTCAGCACCGTGTGCAGCTCCATGGCCTTTTGGGAATGGCTTCACTTCATGCGGATTGCCGCCGCCAAATCCGCAGCCATTATCAAAAAGACGGGCATAAGTGCATGCACCCATAACATATGGCTTTTCATTTGCATTAAACTCTTTATTGTAGAGCTCTGTAAGCATAGAAACTATTTCATTTTCAGGTTTTTTGTAGTATCCTTTGCTTACTTTTACAATCTTCACCTCCAAGCCAGTTTTCTTTCCATAGGCAATCAGTTTCTCGACAACATCATTGGTATCTAAGGTTACAGGTGTTCTGATATCGAAGGTAAGGGTGATGTTTTGAGCATCACTTTCTGCCTTAAAGACCTTGACAGATGTTTTTCCACTCATTTCATCAGAATGATTGATACCAAGACAATGCCCATCAATATCAGCAAGAATTTCTCTGATATATTTTTCATCCTGATCATTTTTAAATAACTGTTCTTCGCCGGTAAATCGATGCAGAACAGGATTTGCTACTTTTTCAGTTCTTCCTATCACCATGTTTTCGCCGTTGATAGTGGACTCACAATAGTCATGTACTAACCGTTGTTTGGAGCCATAGGAGTTTACAGACTCTACATGCTCAGCCTTTGGTGCAGAAATACTGAAATGAACCAGCCCTTTTTCGCCATTTACGGTAGGAAAATCGTCATCCACAGCTAACCCCCAATCAGGCTGGCCTGCTCTTTCAAGATAGTATTGAAGATCATCCATACCACATTCCTCATTACTGCCGAATACCAGCCGGATATCATTTTTTAATGGAATACCATATTCTTTAAAAAAAGCCAAAGCATAGAGAGAAGCAATCAGAGGTCCCTTGTCATCAACGACACCTCTTCCCACAATATAGTCTCCATATACTTTACCTGCAAAGGGATCGTAGATGTTATCATCAACCGTAGGAACTACATCAGCATGGGTTGCGATTATCAGACGTTTTCCAGTCTGATTTTCACGACACATGACCTCCAAGCAACGATAATCATAATTTTTTGTAACCAGGTGTTTTTCTTTACACAGCTGATCACAAAAATCAATTGCTTTGGCACACTCGATACCATAAGGTTTACCCGAGTGGTCCTCCACATTTATGCTGGGTATTTTTACGAGGTCGCAAGTTCTTGAAACAATCTCAAATTTGTTTTTTTGAAGATATTCTTCAATTTGCTCTTTCAGATTCATAGTCTCTCCTCCTTGTTTTGCCGTAGTAGTTTTTAGCTGTATTCAGAACTGCAGCAAATACCTGTCATCCTTTGTTGGGTGCGGTAAAGTTTTGCTACAGTAAAAAAGACGCAAATATCCCAGAAAACTGATTAATTGATTAGTTTTTCATAAAATCCCCCTTTTTCCATATATTTCCAAAGAAAATACATGGAATTTATAATTTATTTTACAGATTTATGAAAATAATTTCATAAATTAATTGTTTTGTACTGACCTGATATTTTATCTTATAGCAAATTATTTTTTAAAATTATTTTCTATAACCAAACAATAGTACAACTCATACGAAAAGTCAATAGCATGTAGAAAGAAATTATTGATTATTCTAAAAATATCTGTTTTCCATTATCTTTTGTATAAAATATTAGTAAATATATCTAAAGGAATTTGGAAGGGATCTTTAAGAATTTATATAAAACAAGTGAAAAAATATCTTAGTATTGGATATAAATTCACTGTGATTATTATCATAGGTATCAGTTTGTTCTGTTATATTGGACAAAAGCATATTTTTAACTGGATTGTTTCGGATGATTCGGTAATATTGAGTGCGGAAAATCTGATTCTGTGGCTTTTTGTAATGGCATTGACTAAGGTAGGCTATCAGATTTATATGGTTTATCTTCAAGGAATAGGAAAAGAAAGGGATATTTTGCAAAGTAGAATTGCGGCTACGATAATAGCTTCGATTAGTATCATGGTTTCTGGGAAAGTTTTTTCACTTTCTGGAGTTTATTTTGTTATAAGCAGCAAATATCTCATCTTATCGATTATCTATTTTCGACAAGCAAAATCCATGGAGTAGTATTTTGGGGGACTTGTTTATTATGATAAAATAAAAAGAATTCATTTAAACGTTTCCAGATTATATGAAGCGAGCCAAAAAAGAATATTGATTTTTAACAGGAGTGGCGCAGTTGATACTGCGCCACTCCTGTTTTTTCTATAGCCATGATGATAAAAATAAATACGGGTGTTGATTATTTTTTTGAAAGAAAGGAACTTTAGTTCCTCAAATAGGATTAAGCAAAGTCTTTTTCCTGTTTTTAGACGTGGAAAACAGTTGGACGAATCAATCGAATCGAGATGATATGATAAAGGCGCAGCAGAAAATCATTTTGCAGGAGGTGTCAAAATGGAATGGTTCAATTGGGTGGAGCAGGTACTTCGTAACTATGCACAGTTTAATGGACGAAGCCGGAGAAAAGAATACTGGTATTTCATGCTGTTTTATTATTGTGTCGTATTTGCCTTTTCCCTGTTGTCGGTACTTACTTTTGGATGGATATTGTTGCAGCTCTTTCTGATGGCAATGTTGATTCCTAGTTTGGCAGTGACAGTGCGGCGGCTGCACGATGTGGGCAAAAGCGGAGCATGGATCTTGGTCGGATTAGTTCCAATTTTTGGATGGGTTGTGATGGTTATTTGGCTATGCCAGGATAGCCAGCCAGGAAGTAATCGATATGGTGCAAATCCTGTTCAACAGAAAGTGTGCGATGTACAATCGGTAATTTCTGAAAGGGGTATGTTGGCAGTCAAGTGTCTGTCAGGAACACTGCGAGGGCAGATTTATCGAATTGGAAGCAAAGGAATTGTGATGGGACGTGCGGCAGACTGTGCCATTCGGTTTGGAGATGGAGTTCCGGGTATCAGCAGTCAGCATTGCTGTATCCGTATGGAAGGAGGGGTACCATTTTTGATCGATTTGAATTCCCGATATGGGACGTGGTTGGAAAATGGCAAACGCTTGCCGCCCGATTATCCGGAGCGGTTAAATGTTGGAAGTAAGTTTTATCTGGGTTCACCAGGAAATATGTGTCAGATTGTTTATATGTAGTGCAGCAAAATATTAAGGAGGAAACAATTTATGGCGGAAATACAAAAGAAAATCAAAATTTGTCCGAACGGACATCCATATGATCCAAGTCGGTTTGAAAGCTGTCCTATCTGCAGCAACGGTGGGTTTGCGCCTACTCTTGATCCATTTGCACCAGATTCGATGAGTGCAACCGTTGATCCAGGACAACAGAACATGGGTTCATTTGCTCAGACTGCACCGCCGGATAGCGGATATCAAAATCAACATTATATGCCGGAAAGTTATAGCCAGTTTACGCCGACCGCTGTTCCCGAAGTGTGCTATTCAGGACGGATGCAGGAAACTCAATCAGTCGATCCTTCAACACCGGCAGGAACATCTTCACCGGTTGTAGGGTGGTTGGTGGCACTGGATGGTCCGTGCCGTGGAACGGACTACCGAATTCGGGTAGGATACAACTATGTTGGAAGAACCAGCGGGGATATCTGCATCCATGGTGATGCAACAATTTCATCGGAACGGGATTGCAGCGTTACCTATGTTCCTCAAACACGAGGATTTTACATCGCACACGAGCTGGGAAAAAATCCATTATTGCTCAACGGAAAACCAGTTATTCGGGAGGCAGAATTAAAAACGTATGACCGGATTACGGTTGGAAGTACCAATCTGATATTTGTTGCATTGTCGGGTGAGCAATTTGACTGGAGTGAGAGTTAGATCATGGATTGGATGAATATCTTTCTCGCGGTGGAAACTTCCGATAGTGCTGGGAGTAGATCGTTGGAACTGAAATGGTTGCCGGTAGCAATTGTATGCTTTCTGATGTTATGTCTGTTGGTGTTTTTGCTTATCCGAAGAAAAAAACAGATAAACCAGAAAAATACCGGGCAGCCGTTGAACGTAATCCGGCAGATACGGGTCGGTAAGCTTCATGGTCAGGGTGCGAGAAACTATCAGCAGGATAGCTTTGGTGTTTCCGATCCAGAACTGCTGGAAGGAAGCGGACTGTTAGCCGTAGTTGCTGACGGTATGGGTGGACTTTCAGATGGGGATAAAATCAGCACCACTGTTGTCGAAACCGTCCTGGATGGCTTTAGCTATTCACAGGGACAGGGAACACTGGAGCAGGTGTTGCTTACTCTGGCTCAATGGAGTGTCCGAGAGGTAAACCTCTTTTTGGGACCAGACCGATATCGCAGTAGCGGTTCAACCATGGCAATGGGAATGATACGGGATGGATACTTTTCGTGGGTAAGTATCGGAGACAGCAGAATCTGTCTTTATCGTGGGGGACAACTGATTCAGCTTAACCGGGAACATGACCTGAAACAAAAGCTTGCTTTACAGGCAATCAATGGGGAAATACCGTTACAGGAAGTTTATACTGACAAACGAAGAGACGGGCTGATCAGTTTTATGGGAATGGGTACTATCGATCAGATCGATATGCCATCAACCCCACTGACACTGCTTCCGGGTGACCAGCTGATTATCATGTCGGATGGTGTCTATAACGCGCTGGAGAAATCAGAAATCTGTGTGGCATTGGATAAAGGAGTGGAAGTTGCACCGGCAGAACTGGAACAGGCTATCTTAAACAAATCTTATCCAGATCAGGACAATTATACGGCAGTCATTTTGTCTTGTGAAACATAGGTTGTTTCTACCAAATATCAATGGGAAAGGAGATGTAAATCGTGATAAATGCTTACAGTTATACCGATATTGGCGGTCGATCGCACAATGAAGATGCCGTCTGTATCAGACAAACGGGGGAAAATCAATTTCTTGCCGTACTTGCGGATGGATTGGGCGGACACGGTGGTGGAGAGATAGCCTCGGAAATTGCGGTAGAAACACTTGAGAATGGATGGAAAGGAATTTCCTCACCGGCTGTTTTGTATGATTTGATTTTACAGGCACATCGCCGGATTCTTTCATCCCAAACACCAGTATGCAGAATGCGTTCGACGATTATTGCATTGTCATTTGGATCAGGTCATGCCGACTGGGCATATGCTGGAGACTCACGTTTGTATCAATTTTATAATGGTGAGCTAGTTTATCAAACACGCGACCACAGTGCTTCACAGGTGGCGGTACTGATGGGAGAAATTACCCAGGATGAAATCCGATTCCATAAGGATAGGAGCCAGCTTTTCCGGGCACTAGGACAGGATGGGGGTCTGAATGTGGACACCGGGAGCGTTGATCTGATACCGGGACAATATGCTTTTTTGCTTTGCAGTGATGGATTTTGGGAGTATGTTTATGAGCAGGAAATGACGGTATCTCTTGCAAAAGCATCTTCACCCGAGGATTGGGTGGAAAAAATGCGCAGTATACTGCGGCAAAGAGCACCGGAAAATAATGATAATAATACGGCGGCAGCTATCTGGCTTACCGTACCGGAGAGGAGCAAATGATCGATATGAAAAGAAAACTAATAAAGATAATTGTCGCTTTATGTATGACGTTTTGTCTTTTGCTCGTTGGATGCGGACAAAAAACGGCAGGTAATGCACAGGATGCAAAAAATGGTGTTGCACAGATCTTCTGCACTGTGCGGGATGAAAATGGTACCCTAGTCGCAGGAGGATCAGGAAGCGGATTTTTTGTTGGAGAGATGAACAAAAATCCGGAATATATGATTACCAATTACCATGTTGTCGAGACTTATTTATCTGCTGGTTCAGGTGAGTGGGCTACCCTGACGGATGGAAAAAATGAAATAACAGTAAAAGCATATGTGGATGTCTACTTTGAACGTGACGATTTTGTACAGGCAAACGTTGTTGCCTTTAATGAGACTGCAGATATTGCTGTCCTGCGTTTGAATACGCCGGTTGACCAGCGAGTACCATTGGTTTTGACAGAACCAAGTGATGATATGGTTGGCTCCTCCATTTATTGTATTGGATTTCCTGGGCTATCAGACAATGCACTGATAGATGCAACAAGCCAGAGCGGATTGAATGACATGACCGTTACCGGCGGCACAATCAGCCGACTTTTGACCTCATCCGGTTCTGGGGCTCGAAGAATACAGACAGATGCCGTTATTCAGCATGGTAATTCCGGTGGCCCGATGGTCAATGAAAAAGGTGAAGTATTAGGGGTAAACTCCTGGACGGTTTCTAATAGCGATACACAGGAAAAAAACTATTATGCATGCAGTATTTCGGAAGCAATTCTGCTTTTAAATCAAAATAGTATCCCTTACACCATGTCAGGTGCGGAAGGTACGGATATCTCCATGCCAGTTGTTGGGGTGGTAGGTGTTTGTGTGATTCTGGTCGCAGTGGCAATCGTTATTATCGTATTAAAAAATAAAAAGCAGCACCAGCCGGATGCGGTACAGCAGCCGGTTGTACAACAACCGGTCAAACAGCAGACCCCTGCTGCTTCTAATCCAGATGATTCTGGTTATCGTGTACAGTGCACTTCCGGTGCACTTGCAGGGCAGCGATTTATGATTCGAAAAAATACACCGATGATTTTGGGACGCAACAGCGAGCTTTGCAATGTCATATTCCCAGAGACACCGGGTGTCAGTGGAAAACATTGCGCAGTATGGTATAAGCATGGTAAGATATTTTTACAAGATTTGGGTTCTAAACATGGTACTTATATTCTGCCCGGAACTCGTCTGCAGTCCAATCAGTCGATTGAGGTTAAGGTAGGAGATGGATTCTATCTTGGTTCAACTCAGGAGAGTTTTGTCATCACTGAAAGGCAGGGACACTAATAATGGATAAAATCCAACCTACTGTTATGGAAGCTTGCCTTGCAGCGGGAACGATTGTCAGCGGTCCTCGCCACAGCTTTGTCTTGGAAAAAGTACTGGGTAAAGGCGGTTTTGGCATCACCTATCGTGGACAAGAGATTGCCTCCAAGCGCAAAGTAGCGATAAAGGAGTATTTTCCAAACCGTTGTCAGCCTTGTCGAATGACAGATGGAACGATTCTTCCCTTAAGCCAATATCAGGAAGTGTACCAAAGCGGGAAAAAGAGCTTTTTAAATGAAGCGGCTATGTTGCGGGCATTGGACGATATTCCATCGGTGGTGCGGATCCTTGACTTTTTTCCAGCCAATGGAACAGCTTACATGGTGATGGAATATTTGGACGGTACAACACTTCGACAGATGGTCGAGCGCGGAGGAAAAATACCTGTCCATATTCTCAGACCGCGGCTAACCCCATTAATTCGGGATATTTGTGCGATTCATGAACGTGGAGTACTGCATCGGGATATTGCACCAGATAATATTATGTGGATGCCGGATGGAACTTTAAAGCTGATGGACTTTGGCTGTGCCCGTGCAATGGAAGACGGCCGTTCTATGACAGTTCAGCTAAAACCGGGATTTGCGCCTGCTGAACAGTACGGTTCACACGGTCAGGGAGATTATACCGATCTGTATGCTTTGTGTGCAACAATTTATTACTGCATAACCGGAATTGTACCGGCAGCAGCACCGGAGCGGCAGTTTGCCCTGTACGATGATAAGCCAGACCCGCTTGTTTGGCCGCATATGTTGGATATTCCGCTTAGTCCGGATTGGGAAGCACTGTTGATGTGGGGATTACAGCTTAACCCCGAAATGCGCCCTCAAAAGGTGCAGCAGTGGTTGGAGCGGGCAGAGGCACTGACTGTTTGGTCAGATACGGAGATGCCTGTACCAGAGCCTGTTCCTGCACCTGATCCGCCGCCGATTCAGCCAAATTTGAAAAAGCTTCCGATACTGCACTGGCTGATTATCGGGCTGTGTATAGCGGCCGCACTGTCAGTTTTGGTAGGATTAGTCGCTTTAGCTAAACTTATCTAAGAAAGTGTATCGATGCACGTATCAGGAAAAGCCACTGGGATAACAGGGGCTTTCGATGATAAGGAGGTTGCAAACGTGAAGTCTAATGTGCAATATTGTCCGTATTGCATGACACCGATACAGGACGGAAAAATATGTCCACGCTGTGGGTTAACTGCAGGAAACTATGTTCCGCAGCCCCACCATCTACGTCCAGGAACTCTGCTGATGGATCGGTATCTGGTTGGACGGGTACTGGGAGAAGGTGGTTTTGGAATCACCTATATCGGCTGTGACCTGCGCCTGGAACTAAAGGTGGCAATCAAAGAATACTATCCGGTGGACAAGGTCAGTCGAAATACCGCTGTTTCCGAACAACTGGTCAGTTTTAGTGTTACACCTGCACGTACTGGCTTTGCACGCGGAAAAGCCAGATTTCTGGAAGAAGCCAGAACGATGGCAAAAATGGAGAAACAGCAGGTGATTGTTGGCGTACGGGACTTTTTTGAAACGAATAATACCGCCTATATTGTTATGGAGTATATTGAAGGCACGACCTTTACCGAATTGGTAGCACAGCGCGGCGGACGAATACCACCGGAAGAGCTGTTTACCTTAATTGAGCCATTGTTTAATGCTCTGGCGAATCTGCACCGATTAGGGCTGATTCATCGGGATATTTCTCCTGATAACCTGATGCTGGAAGATGGCGAGGTAAGGTTGATTGATTTTGGATGTGCGAGAGATATTGAGCGCGGCAATGAGACACTGACCATTACCCTCAAGCACGGTTATGCACCGATTGAACAGTACCAAACATCAGGAGGGCAGGGACCATGGACAGATGTTTATGCTCTGTGTGCTACGATTTATTTTTGTCTGGTCGGGCAGAAGCCGCCTCAAGCTCTCAATCGTATCGGTTCGGAAAAATCCCTGATACTGCCAAGTAAGTTGGGGATTGATATTTCACCGCAGCGGGAAGCGGCAATTATTCATGGGTTGAATCTTTCGCCTAAGAATCGATATCAGACGATGGAAGAGTTAAAAGGAGCATTGTATCAGCCGTCTGAAATAAACCAAAAACCAAACCCAGCACCAGATATAGAGACAAGTTCGGAACAGAATTCAAAACCAGACTCAGAGATAAGCTCAGATTCAGACCCAAAACAAGAATCAGAACCATCTTCTCATCTGACAGAGATTCTGCGGCAAAGTCTTTCTTTTATACAGCACCATATATTACCGATAGGTGCGGGAGCAGCCGTTCTGGTGCTGATATTAACAGCGCAGTTTGTTTCTGGAATGAATGATTTATCGGAGAATAAAGACAACAATGTTCAGCCTACAGTCAATTCATTGGTTCAGAATCAGGAAGAAACAACCTCTGCTCAATCGACCAACTTTATCTGGGAAGATGCCTATTTATTGACTGCCGAAGACATGACTTTGGAAGGACTGCAGAAACTGATGGAAGATTCATCCGTCAAGTCGCTGATACTTCCTAAAGGGGTATCCGGACAGATAGGATATCTGCACGATGGAAGCCTTTTTACTCTGACAAAACCGATGCAGATTCAAGCAGGTGCTGAGCTGGATGTGGATGCACTGTGCATCGATAGTGAAGGTTTTTTAGAAGTAAAAGGTAATGTGATAATGGATGACTGTGACCTGCGCATGAAGGGAGAGCAGTTGAGAATTCATTTTCCGGATGGACTGGATGGACATATCAGTTGTGAGCGTGGGTCTTTCTGGATGGAAAGCAGTATGAATCTTGACAGTGCTGATCAGATAGCTATCAAAAACGACGGCGGTTATCCGTTGGTGTTTAAAGAAGAGATGGACAAAGCCCGAGAGGTCACGAATATATCGGAGTTGTATAGCTGTATGAATGAGGAGATTCCGCAAGGAATTAAGATCACCAAGGATATTACTTTGGTAAAAGAGTTTAGCTTTGCTTATCCAATTTATATCTGTGAAGGAGTCACTGTTTCAGCTGCTTCCACCAAACAAAATGAGCCGTTCAACTTAGCTTTGTATGCTGATACAGCGGTTTTGGTCAATTATGGAACCTGTGCAGCAGGAGTATGGACAGACAGCGGCGCTTCATTTTTAAACTTTGGAAGGTTTGAGGGTGGAACGGATAACGATGTAGGAAACAGTAGTGTTTGGCTGAGTGAAAATAGCTATTCAATTATCCTGAATGAAGGGTATATGCTGCATCAGGATTGCTCTCGACTTTGGGAGAACAACCATCTGCTCAATACTCCGACCGGTACCTTGGAAGCCGAAAACTTTTTCCTCCTGAATGCAAGTCTTTCCAATTATGGAGCTATTTCGTTAACAGGAAAACAGGATTCTCTCAATCTGAATACCGGTTCGCAGCTCAACAATTTTGGAACACTGACCATCACCGAAAATTCAGAGATGAGGAACAACGGTTTGCTGTACAATAAAGGAAGTCTGTTGGCTGAATCTGGAAGTAAGCTCTGGAATGGGTACCTGGTAAAAAATGATTTTGGAACCATTCGGGCCGAATCAGGGGCGCAGCTTTGGGGTCCACCAGGTTTTCTGGATGAACCGACCAGCAGCGGATATGTTTCAACGGGCGGAACAGTTGAATTATTATGCAGCAATGCTCCGCCAGTCTATTTCATATCGGATAAACAACAGATGGATGAGATTGTTGCCAGTGCATCTGTGGCAAAAACGCCTGAGCAGTTGGAAAGCCTTTTGAATGACGGAAGTGTCGAAGCAATCATCATAGCAGATGATTTAACCTACACTGGTGAATGTAAGGTCAGCAAAAATCTGTATATCACAGGAAATCTGACGGTAACAGATGGTGGATTGGTTGCAGTTGGAAACAAGGTAATCCTTGCTGACGGCGGTAGCCTTACTGCAGACAACATCTCCCTGCTGGATGGTGCAGTTATGCAGTTGAATGACAGCACCCTCACAGTGCCAGAAGGTGGATTGATCGACCTGGATAGCAGTATGATTCAGGGCAGTGGTAATAGCCGTCTCTTGGCAGCAGGAAGCGATATCCAGCTGAGAAATCAGTCCCTGATTATACCAGAATCCGATTGCAGCGGTGAGTTTTTCTCGATGGATAACAGCCATCTGAATATTGAAGGGCAATCAGCCATGATTATGCCGACACGAAGTAGCATGACGGTACTTTCTGGTGTCGTAATGGACCTTGAAAATGCACGTTTTTCCGGCGGCAACAACCTGATGCTGAGAAACTGTACTGTGAATATCGGACAGGGTGGTATTTTTACAGAATACGGAAGAGATCTCTGTCTGGAGAACAGCACTGTTTATATTGCGAAAGAAGCAGTGATGCAGAGCGAACTTTGCAATATATTGCTGCGGGATACGACGATTACCAACGATGGCTTTTTCTTCATTAGCGGCTGGAATGAAATCCAGTTTAGCCAGCAGGACAGCGTTATCTATAATAATGGCAATGCTGAGATTTGTCTGCCGAATGATCTTATCGGCGAGAGCATGATTTATAACAAAGGAGTTCTATACACTAGCCTTGAACATCCGATCGATTCGGAGCGGATTGATGGAAATGCACAGAAAACTTCTTAGTAAATGCTTATAGCTCAAAAAAATAAAACCGCTTGTGAAATCAAATCCACAGGCGGTTTTATCTATTTATTCAGGTTTATTATATATCGTGATACATCAGAGAGATGACTTGTTCCAGCCGGTCACTCATAGGTTCTTCCTCACCAGCGGCGCCGATTGCATACAAAATTAGCCAGTCGGTTACATTTCGTGGATCAAGCAGTGCCATTCCGCAATCAGCAAGCATGGCGTTCAGTGTCCACCAGTGCTGCTCAACTCGTTCCTGAATCGTCATATCTTCAAATTCTTCCTGTGAAAATCGATCAGAAACAACGGAAAGGTCTTCGGTAATTACATAAAGAAGCAACAGTAGTTTTCTGGGGACATCCACCTTGTGACTGCGGATATTTTTTATTGCAGTGGTGTTGGGCCAGTTTTGTTTAATCAGTCGTTGTACCAGCGAATAGTTTTGTCGATTTTTGCCGGATGGCATACACAGGGAGAGATAGGTCTGCATCACTGTTTCCAGTGAATAATATGGTTCCGGAGTATCAATCCATTCCGGAACGGGATGAATCAGAATCGAGAGGAATTTATCAAAATAATAATATGCCCGCAGATGCTGACAGCCAAACTTATTCAGGTTGTTGAGGTAGCAGCTGCGCAATTCTTCTTTTGAACTGACAGACAAAAAGTTATTTTGAATTTCTTTGGTCAGATGGGATTCAGAGACACCATCCATCTGATTGAGACCGGGAGCAGGCGGAAGGTGATCAAAGAATTCACGCGCATCTTGATAAGCATATCCATTACGCAAGAACCAGGCGTATACGACATCATGCCCATCCCGATATTGGATTCCATAATCGGTGCAGATACTCAGTAGATAATCCAGTTGTGCCTCACCAAATCCCAGTGCATACCCAATTCGAAAGATATCTTCCCGATTAGTGGGCAGGTTTTTATCACTGAGCCAGTTTTTAATTTTTCTTGCCGTCGACTGGGGATTGACATCAGGCATATCCGACAGAAAAAAATCTGTCAGCCGTGTCTGCAAATCATCTCCTGTATACATTTGATGAAGGACATCGCTGAAAGTACGGACAGGCAGCTGGTTGTCCTGAAGGTACGCAACGGCCATGGCAGGGGACATATGTCCATACAAGACACGGTTGTATTCTGCGGCGGAAGTAACGGTAAGCTGTCTGTTCATATGCTTCCTTCCTTTAAAGTGTAAAATAATTTTATTATAACATAATATATTTAACTAAAATTGTCAATACAAAGCCTTATACTTCAAAGAACGCAAGAGAAATAGGATCATTCTGATCAATATCTTTTGGCTAAGACTTGATGCCATGGATTGGATGAAAGTTAAAAAAAGAATCATTTGTTTTAGATGTTTCTTAAAATAAATCATATATCTAGCTTGGTTAAAAACGATTATTTAACTTACTAAAAAAGAAAACAGATGATTTGCTAGAAAAATAAATATATATATGATAAAATGAAGCAAAATACATTGTTTTATGGATTTGGGAAAGGAAAAATGGAACTGTTACAATTACGATATTTCTTAATGGTTGCAAAAACAGGTCATATGACTTCAGCAGCACAAAAACTGAATATTACCCAACCTGTCTTGAGCAAAAGTATCCGTCATCTGGAGGATGAGCTTGGGGTTCCTTTATTTGACCGGGTAGGGCGTCGGATACAGCTGAATGATTATGGAAAAGCCTTTCAAAAGAACATCAGCAAGGTATTAAAACTGTTGGATTATTCGGTTCAGGAACTTCAGGATCTGGAAAAAGAAGGTATCTATGAAATTAAGATACAGGTAGCGGCTATGGCAGCAATGTCCACACAGTTAATCCGTGATTTTGCAGCATTGCATCCTAATGTAACTTTTCGGCTTGAGCAAAATGAGACACACAGCATCTGGGATAAAGAAGAGGAACTGGACCTTCTAATCACTTCGTCCAGAAGAGAGGACATCCTTCCGAACAGTGTTACCTTATTTTCTGAAGAAATTGCGTTAGGAGTGTCAGTAAATCATCCACTCAGCCGTTATGACAGCATTGATCTCAGTATGGTCCAGAATGAGAATTTTATTGATCGCCGTCCGGACAATAATTTTCGCAAATTGACAGACGCCTTTTGCAGGGAAGCCGGATTGCGCAGAAATATTTCATTTGAATGTGATTCTCCAGATATGGTCCTTTCTCTCATACAGGGCGGACTGGGAGTGGGTTTTATTGGAATGCGAACAGTATCCATAGAAGGTGTGAAGTTGCTGCATATTCAAAATATAAAGTGTGAGCGATTTATCGAATTGCAGTGGCCGGAAAACCATTACCGGAATCAAGGTGTTCGTGACTTTATCAGTTTTGCACAAAAATATTTTGAAAAATATCGGTAAAAATAAAAATAAGCAAGGTGGCAAGATTTGTTTGCTGCCTTGCTTATTTTTTTATGTCAAATACTAGCTTCCATTTTATCCAAAAGAGAACAGAAAAGTTTATTGATAATAGATTGAATTTTCGCTGAATCTTCGTTTTGAGGTAAAAATAATCACCTTGTCGTCAAAGATATTTCCTATAATCAGAAAATATCACAATGAGAGAAGAAAAATTAATAGCTTTAAAGCTATTAATTTCATTTTTTCTATCTATTAGACAGAATCACTTTTCTGTGATATCATGACGACACAATCCAAAACACAAACAAGAGGAGGAATTATTATGGAAGAAAAGACAAGCAAGGTGAGGACAGGAACGGTTAACTGTATGATAGCGGCTTTGATCATCTGTTTAATCGCAGAGGCAATTGGACCACTGGAATTTCAGGTTATGGGCATCGATGTTCGAATTATGACAATGATCTGGGCGATTATTATCGGTATCCTGCTTTCTCCTCATTTGTTGGGAAAGGTAATCCCTGCATTGCAGAAGGTCATTTCAAAACCAGAAATTGAACGTTCTCCGTTTTTACTTTCGATGGTGTTGTATCCATTGGGAATTATGTTTGGTATCAGTGCTGGTCCACAGATCGGCGTTGTATTTGAAGCAGGTCTTGCACTTGTTTTGCAGGAATTTGGTAATATGGGAACCATGCTGATTGCACTGCCACTTGCAATTTTTATGGGATTGGGAAGAAGCTCTGTTGGTGCAACCTTCTCCCTGTGCCGAGATACCGCTTTGGGTATTACCGGAGACAAATATGGACTTAACTCGGATGAAGGTATCGGTACATTGGGAACTTATATCAGCGGCAGTATTTTTGGTACTTTGTTCTATTCGTTCCTTGCACCAATCAGCTTGATGATCGGTTTTCATCCTTATGCATTAGCGATGGCATCCGGTATGGGAAGTGCTTCCATGATGCAGGCAGCAACAGCAGCACTGGTTAATGCGGCACCAGCATACGAAGAACAGATTCTTGCTTATTCTGCAACCAGCGGACTTTTAACATCTGTAACCGGTGTTTATATGGAGCTGTTTTTAGCATTGCCGTTAGCAAATCTGATGTACAAAAAGCTGCATCGTCCAATCGAGGGACTGAGAGCAAAAGTCTTTGGAAAGAAAGCATAAGTGATTGATAGAAAGGAAATATAGAATCATGAAAGAAGCAACTTCTCAGATTTTGGAACAAATTAAGATCGTGATCTTTATCTATATGATTATCTGTGTTGTTCAGATGTTTTCTCTGGGCACAGCACCGATGGAGCTGCTGAAAGCATCTCTGGTTAGCTTTACAATGGTTGTCCTTGCTATTACAGCAAAGAACTTTGTAAAACATCCAAACCTTCCAGGTTTTGCTTGGGCAACCTTGATTTCTTTTGTTCTTACTCTCCCGGTTTCTCCGCTGAGTGATTTTATTGTTGGTACAGTAGGAAAATTTAACTTCAGCTTGGTCGGACTTCCACTGCTTGCTTTTGCAGGAATTTCCGTAGGAGAACAGCTTGGAGTCCTCAAAAAGCTCAGTTGGAAAATCGTATTGATTTCCTTCCTGGTTATGGCATCCACTTACTGGGGTTCTGCTTTGATTTCACAGGTAGTTATGAGCTTAAATGGTACAATCTAACTTGAATAAAGTAATAAAAAGAAAAGGAGAATGAACAATGAGTGCAGAAAAAAATCAAATGAAACAGGAAATTCAGGCAGCTGCTGCTGCGCACAAACAGGAATTTGAAAAAGTTTCGGCATACATTTTTGCAAATCCAGAACTTGCTTTCACAGAAGTAAAAGGACAGCAGGCACTGTGTGAACTTCTGGAAAATAACGGCTTTGCGGTTACACGCGGTGTAGGCGGAATTTCCACCTCGTTTGAAGCAGTATACGATACAGGAAAGCCAGGAAAGAACATTGCTTTCATGGCAGAATACGATGCACTGCCGGAGATTGGTCACGGATGCGGTCACAACATTATCGGTACCAGCTCTGCCGGTGCAGGCGTAGTTCTCAAGGAAATCATGCAGAAACATGATTTGGGTGGCGTATTGAAGGTAATCGGCACACCGGCAGAGGAACGTGTTGGCGGCAAGATTTTGATGCTGAGAGAAGGCGTATTCAAAGGTCTGGACGCAGCAATGATTATGCACCCGACCGATGCCACCATTCCGGATGACATTTCTTTTGCAAGTGTCAATATTGAATATGTTTTCCATGGAAAACCAGCACATTCGGCAGCATTTCCATGGAGAGGGGCAAACGCGCTCAGCGGTGTTATTCAGATGTTTAATGCAGTTGATGCAATGCGCCTGCATTTTAAAGATTATACCAGAGTACATGGTATCATCACAGAAGGCGGAACTGCACACAACACCATTACCGATCGAGCTGTATGTCTGTTTAATATCCGTGCACTGGAATTCAGTTATCTGGAAGAAGTTATCAAGATGATTGAAAACTGTGCAAAGGGAGCAGCAATGTGTACCGGCACAACAGTAGAAATCAATCAGAAGGACGAAATTACCAAAGATGTCCGCAATGATAAAAAGCTTGTTTCCTACTTTAGAAATAATATGGAATTCATCGGTGAACCATATATCGAACGTGACCTCAGCCAAGGAATCGGTTCCACCGACGTTGGAAATGTTACCCATGAAATCCCAGCAATCCAGGCATATATCGGATTAAAGGAAGGGGTTGCAACCCATACCAAAGAGTTTGCTGTTGCGGCAGGCGGTGAAGAAGGAAAGCGTGCACTGACAACAGCGGTTCAGCTGCTTGCAATGAGCGGTTTGGATGTTCTGTGTGAATAAATCACAATATGGAGGGATGACAGGTGATACTGAAACATTTGATGGAACTATATGAGATTCTGGATGACCCGAAAGCATCTGGAGAAAAAGTAAAGGAATATCTTCTTCAGGTAAATCCTCAGGCAGATGTGGAGACCTATCCGGTGCATGGTGAAAAAGGCCACACAGATATGGTACGGGTTCGTGTTCCGGGGAAAAATGGAAAATCCAAAGGCGGAACAGCTCCGACCATCGGTTTGCTGGGAAGATTGGGAGGAATTGGTGCTAGACCGGAAGTAACAGGCTTTGTTTCGGATGGAGACGGAGCATTGGCAGCTCTCAGCGCAGCAGCAGAATTGTTATCCATGGCAAAGAAAGGAGACTTACTGGAAGGAGATGTTTTTCTTTCCACCCATGTTTGTCCGGATGCTCCAACTTTGCCGCATAAACCAGTTCCGTTCATGAATTCTCCAGTCAGCATGGTGGAGATGAACAGGGAAGAAGTGGTTGAAGAACTGGATGCAATCCTCTGTGTGGATACAACAAAAGGAAATCGTATCTACAATAAAAAAGGAATTGCAATTTCTCCAACAGTTAAGGAAGGCTATATCCTGCGAGTAAGCGAAGACCTCTTATCTGTTTTGGAAACCGTTACCGGAGAACTCCCAGGTGTTTTTGCATTAACTACCCAGGACATTACTCCTTATGGAAATGGTGTGTTCCATCTTAACAGTATCCTTCAGCCATCCACAGCAACAAAAGCACCTGTTGTGGGGGTTGCCATTACGACTCAGTCGATCGTGGCAGGATGCGCTTCCGGTGCAACACATTTTGAAGATGTGGAAACAGCTGCTCGTTTTATGATTGAAACAGCTAAGGCCTTTGGAGCAGGAAACTGTCTGTTCTATGATGTGGAAGAGTACAACAGACTGCTGTCACTGTACGGACCAATGAACCACATTCAAACGCTGGGAAAAGAATCTCTGCATGCATAAAACGCAGAAGGAAAAACATATCGTTACAGTTACCATACATAGGCAAAAAAGTTTACTATCTGGAAATTGCAGATAGTAAACTTTTTTATTAATTTTAAATAGCCAAGATTTTTCCAATAAGCTCAACTTATAACAGGGTAAAATAGAAATCGTTTGATGAAGATACAAAAGCCTCTGCTTCTAAAACAAGCAGAGGCTTTTGTGTTTATAGACTTGGATTAACTATTCATTCCAAGAAGTTTTTTTGCGGAGACTGATCCACTGCATTATCATAGCAATCATAGCGATGATGATAAAAGAAGACCAGCAAAGGCTGTAATTTCCTGTAAGATCATAAAGTTTTCCGCAAAGTAAGGAACCGATTGCACCGCCAAGTCCAGCAGCAACGTTTAGAAAACCAACGAGAGAACCATAGTCCTTTTCACCAAATACATTGGCAACAAACAGTGGAGGACAGATGGTTGGAACAGATCCGCCTATACAGAATGTCAAAACGTATAGATAAGCTAAAAAATGGAAGTTGTTGGTGAACAAAAGTGCAATCATTGCAAAGAAGAACAGGGCATTTCCGACCAGAGAACCCTTTTTGATCCCCAGCTTATCGAAAAGAAGGCCAAGAATTAACTTACCAACACTTGCCAGGCCAATGGACAGAGCTCCGATGCTGGCACTGAGTGCAGAAGAGAATCCAATATCAGAAAGATAAGGAATCTGGTGGTTTAAGATACCGGAATTCATCATGGAAATCAGGAAGAAGGAGAAAAAGATGAGCCAGAAGGAAACTGTTTTTTGAGCCTGTGCAATGGTGAGTCCACGATCAGATTGCAGAACCTCACCCTCGCCAATTCTGGAAAGTCCCTTTTCAGAGGGCTTACTAACCACAAGAAACAGAATCAGAGGCATAATCACAAAGAAAATGAGAGCAGCATTAAACCAATATGCAATTCTCCATCCAAAATGTTCTATGATGCTGTTAAGAATAAAGGTTAAAACCATGCCGCCAATGCTGCTGCCAACAAATGCGATACTCATAGCAAGTCCCTTTTTCTTAACACCAAACCAGTTGTTGATCAGAATCGAAACAGGAATGGTGGTTAATCCAGCAAATGCGATTCCCATGATAGAACCGAGAATATAAAACTGCCACATTTGAGAGGAAAATCCAAAGCCGGCAAGGCAGCTGCATACAATGACACAGCAGGTTCCGATAATATTTTTAAAAGGGTATTTACGGAACAATTTTCCCATAAACAGAGAACCAAGAATCAATCCCACAGCAGAAAAGGTCATAACAGCAGAAAAATCGCTTCGTGCAACGCCGAGATCTTCTGTTACAGGTTTGATAAAAATTCCCTGACAGGATACCAAGCTGGCGTAGGCTAAGGCTTGTACCAAAAAACTGAAAGCAACCATGTACCAGCCATAATATACTTTAGATGTGTTTTTCATACAGGATGCTCCTTTTATTTACTTGGTGTGTTTTCAAAATAATCGAAAACATATTGAACGAATACTTTAGCAGCAATACCAAAAAATTCTTCTCCCAATGCGAATTTGGAGGAATGGGCCGGATAACAAATACCATCAATCTTGGCAGGAGCATTTAAATAGAAGAAGGTACCAGGGATTTCCTGCAGATATTCTGCAAAGTCTTCTGAACCCATAATCGGAGCTGGGAAACAGATAACAGATTGTGCTCCAAGGCATTTCTGTGCAGCGACAACAAGATTTTGTGTTTCTGTGTTGCTTGGACAGAGAGCAGAGCATACAAAGTCATATTGGAATTCATAATGACCATTATGAGCTGCGGCAGCAGCTTTTACAATATTTTCGATTCGTTCTTTAATATATGGACGCAGTGTGTTGTCGAAAGTTCTTACCGTTCCAATAATTTCCGCATATCCCGGAATGACATTGAATGCACCGTCTCCAGCTCGTAAAGTGCCAACTGTAATGACTGCTGGGGAAAGGGTATCAATTTCCATTGCACGCAGAGTATGTAAATCCTGTACAACATGGCATGCCATGGAAATAGGATCGATTGCCTCGTGAGGTGTTGAACCGTGAGCACCCTGACCGATTAATTTGATATAGAATTTATCATTGGATGCCATGGCAGGTCCGACTTTATAGAAAACAGAACCGCCCGGCAGCTTGTCGATGCTAGCAACGTGCATACCAAGAATACTGTCTACTTTTGGATTTTCGAGGACACCTTCTTCGATCATTCGCTTTGCACCACAGGTGCCGCCAGCGCCCTCTTCGTTACATTGGAAAATCAGTTTAACAGTACCTTTTAATTCTGATTCATGTTTTTTCAGGATTTTTGCAGTTCCCAAAAGAGAAGCAGTATGGAAATCGTGGCCGCAGGCGTGCATTTTTCCCGGGTGGGTTGACGCATATTCAAAACCGGTTTTTTCGGTGATTGGGAGAGCATCTATGTCTGCACGAAGTGCAAGAACTTTTTCACATCCTGGGTTAATTAAGGCAACAATACCAGATCCATCACACATGGTTGTATAAGGTATTACCATTTCATCTAGCTGCTTTGTGATATAGGAAACAGTTTTCTGAAGTTCATAACCAATTTCCGGAATCTTATGAAGTTCATGTCTCCAATTTACAATTTCTTTTTCAACAAGCTTAATTTCTTCGTGAATATCAAAATTCATATTTTACCCTCCTGATATTTTGTACTGCCCCACAAGGACACAAAACAAATCATCTACACAAATTGTGCACAATATTTCGTGCTATTTGTTGAAAATATTGTAACATACACACATGCTTCCGGTTATGCCAAAAAAGGGAAGTGTATATCCAAATGGTTATGGCAAAAAGTATATTGTTATATTATACTTAAGTTAAGAATGGAGGGAGAAAAATGATGAATTTATTACATCTGCAATATCTGCTGGAAATAGCACAGTGTAAGTCAATCAGTCAGGCAGCGCAGAATTTGTTTATCTCACAGCCATATTTGAGCAAGGTAATTTCAAAAGTAGAGCAGGATGTTGGTTTTGCCATTTTTGTCAGAACATCGTCAGGAATTAAAATTACCAAAGAGGGAGAACTCTTTTTAGAATATGCAGGACAAATAAAAAAACAGATCGACAATATTTATAATATAAAACCACAGATGGAGGTGCAGAGTAATCTTTCAATTGCCACGGTATATTCTTCGATGGTTTTACAAAGTTTTTTGGATTTTCAATCGATGTACAAAAATGAGGCCATCCATGATGAATTTTGTGAAGATACCTTTAATCGAATGATTGAGCGAATTGTGCAGAGAAAGTCCAGAATTGGAATTAGCATCAATCCTAAAAACTCAAAATTATTAAAACAGGATTATTATGATCAATACAATTTGGAAACTGAGGTACTCTTGGAAAATGTTCCGGTAAGAGCAATTGTTTATAAAGGAAATCCTCTTTCCAAAAAGAAGTTCGTGACGATTGAAGAATTAAAACAGTATCCGTTTGTATATTATAAAGATACCCACCCAGATGAATTTGTGAATATATTAGGATTATCCAGCCAGCATGAGATTGTCTATGTTTCAGATCGAGGAAGTTACAGCGATATTTTGCGTACAGGAAGATATGTGTCTGTTACTTTGGAAATGTCACGGCAGCAAAAGAGATATAGCGGATGCTGCTGCCTGCCAATTAAAGACAATGACATTCTGGCAGAGATAAAATATATTAAACCGAAGCAATATGAGTTAACACAACGGGAAGAGCAATTTTTGCAGTTTCTAAAAACCTCTCTTGAAAAAGAAATAATGTAAGTGCACGATATATACCCAAAATAAGACAGGTAAAATACAAACAAAAAGACTCTGCCGGAATTTTTACACCGCAGAGCCTTTTTCTATTTATCACCTATTTGGTTTTGTCTCATTTTATAAGTTAGTTCCTCTATTTCTATCGGGGTATAATGGATGCGTTCTACACAGACACAGGCGCTTTGCTTGCTAACATTCCGGTAACTGGGATTTGCGTGGACATGCCCATAAAAATTTGCATAGGGCATATTTGTGCAGATATACATCGGTGTATGGGACAGAATAAAAAACTCACGAAACAGGATCGGATAGTTAATTGCTTGGTCAAATCCCATTTCTTCCCATTGTCTGCTGGTATAGTTCTGGTCATGATTGCCCATCACCAGAATCTTTTTTCCATGCAGTGACGAGAGAATTTCCTTGTTTCGTTCCGGATCATAGGAAGAAACATCTCCCAGGTGAAATATCGTATCTTCGTCTCCCACCACCTGGTTCCAGTTCTCGATGATTGCCTTGTCCATTTCTTCTACCGAAGAAAAGGGGCGGTTTTCATATCTTAAGATGCGTTCATCTCCAAAATGGGTATCTGAAATCATAAAAACTTTCATGGCAATCTCCTGTTAGATCTCAATATAATCGAGGGCTTTTCGGATTTGAAATTCAATTTCTTTTTCTCCCTGCCACTCGGTACAGTAATTTAAGCACCGGCACAAATACTGTGTATTATTTTTCAGGACATTTTTCCGGTAATGGACATGACCACAGATTGCATATTTGACATCATATCTCTGATAAAGAGTTTCATACTGTCTGCTTCCTAAAAATGCGTTAAAGTAGCTCCAGTCAGGCTTTTGTTCATCCAGCCTTTTTTCTGGCACACAAAATTCGGGAATCGGCAGCATATGGGTTACTACGATTTTCTTCTTGTCCGGATAACGGGAAAAGGTTTCTTCCAGTATTTTCAGGGATTTTTCGGTTCTTCCGTGATTATCTGAGGTCCAGCAGTTTTTGATTTTGTCCTGCCAGGTACGGCCATCCATCTGCATCTTTTCAAAATCAGCAAAGGTATATTTTTCCTGATTAGCAAAAGAATAATCGTACCATCCAACATCACCGATAATTACCCAGTCTCCAAGCTCCATCGGTTTTTTACACAGACAGTTTGGGTCCTGTAAAAAGAGAGTATAAATTTCATCGGTTGATTTTAGATCAATATGATCATTCCAGAGATCGTGATTGCCCGGAACATATCGATATGAAATATTCCCAAAGCTGTTTAATGCTGCAATCGATTCGATGCTTTGATATGCGTTGTTGTGGATGTCTCCGGCAATCAGAACCAATTCACAATGTTCCTCTTTTGCAACACGATCCAGTGTTTTCAGGACATCATAGTCCTGATTGATATCCACGTGAATATCAGATATAATGCCTATTTTCATTGTTTCTTCTCCATCGATTCCTGATAAAATTTTTGCGCATAATGGCATGCAATTTGTCTTCCGTCAGGCAACTCCTGCAATTCTGGTCGGGCAGATGAGCACAGCTCAGTACAGTAGGCGCAGCGTGTATGGAAGGTGCAGCCGCTTGGCGGATTGGAAGGGCTTGGCAGCTCACCGGTAATCTGAACTTTTCCGCTGTCAGCCTCTCCCACATTCATGGACGAGGAAAAGAGCATTTTGGTGTAAGGGTGGATAGGATTTTTAGATAAGGTGACAGCATCCCCAAGTTCTACAATAGAGCCAAGATACATGACACCAATTCGGTCAGACATATAGGAAACAACATTGAGGTTATGCGAAATAAAGAGATAGGTAAGATTAAATTTCTCCTGCAAATCATGAAGCAGGTTTAAGATCTGTGCCTGAACCGAAACATCCAGAGCAGATACAGCCTCATCACAGACCACAAATTTGGGGTTTAGAATCAGTGCAATTGCGATGGAAACACGCTGTCTTTGTCCGCCAGATAACTGGGAAGGATATCGATCTTTATAGCTTTCATCCAGTCCTACCAGTTCGAGCATCTCATCTACAATTTTGATTCTTTGTTCTTTGCTCAGATTTTTTCGGTGGATATCTAAAGATTCTTCCAAAAGCCATCCAATTTTTCTTTTCGGGTTCAGAGAAGAGTATGGGTCCTGAAAGATCATCTGGATTTTCTGTGGGATTTCTTTTCTAGCGCTCCTGCTTTTAAAAATATCTTCGCCTTCAAACAGGATTTCTCCTTTGGTTGGTTCCAGCAAATTTACCAGCATCTGTCCAAAGGTGGATTTTCCGCATCCGCTTTCTCCAACCAGTCCAAAGGTCTCGCCCTGATAAATTTGCAGTGTAATATCATTGACAGCTTTTACAATGGATTTTCTGTCATCTGTGTATATCTTTGATAAGTTTTTTGTTTGCAGTAAAACGTTATTCAAACCTTATTCCTCCAGGTTATCTAAGGTGTATTTGTGACAGGCAATCTCACGCTGTCCAAATACAATCCGCTTTGGCGTGATCTGTGTGCAGCAGTCCATACATTCGTCGCATCGGTTTGCATAAATACAGCCGATTTCCGGACGTTTTTCCAAAGGAGGGACACTGTGTTTGATATTCTCCAGTCGCTGTCCTTTTTTGCTGATGTCCGGCAGACAAGCCAGCAATCCTCTGGTATAGGGATGTTTTGGATTTTGAATGATCTGTGCAGTTGGTCCGCTTTCCACGATAGAACCTGCATACATAACATAGGTTCTGTCACAAAGATGGCTGACGACGCCCAGGTCATGTGTGATAATCAAAACAGCGGTACCTGTTTTGGTGCACATTTCCCGGATAATCTCCAAAACCTGAGCCTGAATGGTCACGTCCAGTGCAGTGGTCGGTTCGTCCGCAATCAGGAGTTTTGGCTGATTGATCAGAGCCAGGCAGATCATGATTCGCTGTCTCTGTCCACCGGAAAGCTGGTGTGGATAGCACTCATAAATTCTGTGTGCATCCGGCAAACCTGCAAGACGAATCATTTCCAGCGCCTTTTCCTTTGCCTGTGCTTTGGATACTCCACGGTTAGTGGCGTTTTCTGCAATCTGTCTTCCAACCTTCATCAGTGGGTTTAAACTGGTCATCGGCTCCTGAAAGATCATCGAAACATCTTTCCCACGGATCGTGTTCCAGGCAGTATCATCCGCCTGTGTCATATCCTGACCATTTACCAGGATTTTTCCTTGTTCCAAAGAAGCGGTTTGAGGTCCAAGTCCCATCGAAAAAGACGCACAGAGTGTTTTTCCGCATCCGCTTTCTCCTACCAGTGCAACCAGCTCTCCAGCGTTAACGGTCAGGTTTAAATCGCGGATTGCATGGCATTTTTTTCCGTTAATATCAAAACAGATCGACAGATTGTCGATTTTCAGTACATTTTTATTTGTATTATTCAAAGCAATCTACCTCTAGTGCCTGTAAATTTCATTCAATCCGTCGCTGATCAGGTTAAATCCCAAAACCAGCATGGTAATGAGTGCTGCCGGGATTACAACATACCAGCCTGCTGTCAAAATTGTATTCTGTGCTTCGCTGAGCATTTTTCCAAAACTTGGTGTTGGTGGCTGGATACCAAGGCTTAAGTAACTAAGTCCAGCTTCCGACATGATCGCTCCGGAAAAACTCAATGTTGCAGTAACCGACAGCTCCTGAAGAAGATTTGGAAAGATGTGAAGAATCATAATTCTTAAATCGGATGCACCTTTTACCTTTGCTGCCTTTACAAATTCGCTGTTGCGGTACTTTAAAAAGCCGCTTCGGGACATTCTGGCAAAACGAGGCACGGACATAACACTCAGCGCCAAAATCAGGTTTTGAACACTGTTTCCAAATACTGCAATCAACATCAATGCCAGCAGCACGCCCGGAAAAGCCATCTGTGTGTCAATGATCTTAGTAATAATACTGTCAATTTTTCCGCCATAGTAACCCGCAGCACCGCCAAGAGTGCATCCCAGCAATCCGCCGCAGAGTACGACACAAAAACCGATAAAGAAAGAAATTCTCGAACCTACCATAACTCGGGACAAAATATCTCTGCCCAGCTGATCTGTTCCCAATAGATTTTCACGGGAAGGTGGAAGCAGTTCTTTTAAGACATCAATTTTGTTCGGATCAGCAGGCAGATAGAAAAATCCAACTACCATCAGAAGGAACAAAATGCTGACCATGATAAATCCCAGTGTAAAATTTCGATTGGAAAAATATTTTTTTAATCTGTTCTTTTTCAAAGTGTTTCTCCTGCCTAGTTATCTTTTTGTTTTAATTCTCGGGTCTATAATCGAATACAAAATATCAACACCAAAGTTGCATATTACAACGATTCCTGCCAGATAAACGGTCAGTCCCTGAATCAGCGGAAGATCCCTTGTTGTAATTGAGGTAGAAATCAGTTTTCCGATGCCTGGGAGAGAGAATACATTTTCAATGATGATACTGCCTCCCAGAATATCCGCTACCAGCATACCAAGAATGGTGATGACTGGAATCAGCGAATTTCTCAGGATGTGTTTATTCATGATAATTTTTTCTGACAGACCCTTGCTTTTTGCAGTCCGGACATAGTCCTGCTTCTGCTGGTTTGCGATGCTGACCCGGATATATCGTGCCAATACTGCGGAAGAACCAAATGCAATGGATAAAGACGGCAAAAACATCGTCTTAAACCATCCGGTAATGCTTTCACTTGCCGGAACATATCCAATGGAATCAAACCATCCAAGGTTAACAGAGAAAATACTGATCAGCACAATACCCATACAAAAACTTGGAACGGAGATTCCCAGCTGAGATAACATGGAAATTCCAGTAGTAATTTTCTTTTTGCTGTTTTTGGCAATAAAAATTCCAAGAGGCAGACCGATCAAAACGGTCAGTGCAATGGAGAAAACCGCAAGGGAACTTGTTACAAAAAAACTTTCGGCAATCAGGTCGGAAACTTCTCTGCTGTAGCGGTAAGAAACACCCAGATCACCATGCAGTGCGTTTATCAGCCAGATAAAATAACGCTCGACATATCCTTTGTCCAGATTCATGGTTGCTCGAAGATTTTCAAGCTGTGCCGGATCTGCGTCCACTCCTAAAATAATCTGTGCCGGATCTCCCGGTAAAATCTGGAACACAACAAAGGTAATAATGGATACCAACAATATGGTAAAAATAAAACCAAGTATCTTTTTTAAATAATATTTCATGGGTTCCTTTCTCAGAAAAACAAGCTATGATATAACACCGATACCATAGCTTGTCCTCCTTTTGTTATTTGACTATTTATTGAGCTTCATAGGAAAGTTTAGAGAAATCGATGAATCCTACTGGATAGAAGGTATAACCTTTCAAATCTTTGCGGCAGGCAACAGTCAGGTTAGGGTCACATACAAATACTGCTGCTGCTTCCTCTGTCAGAATCTGCTGACATTCTTTGTACATGTCGGCACGTTTTGTCTCATCCAGTTCTACTCTTGCAGCCTGAATCAGTTCGTCATAACGGGCATTCGAGAATTTAAAGAAGTTTTTGCTGTATGTTGTTTCAAAGCGTCCCAGAACAGAGTCAGGGTCAAGTTTACCGGTCAGACCGATGACGGTGGATTCATACTGTGCGTTGCTGTATACGTCTTCCAGCCAGGTTGCCCATTCGATGGTTTCTACCTGAACATTGATACCAACCTGTGCCAGCTGATCTGCAAAAATCAGTGCGGTGTCAACATGGTTTGCATAGTTTGCTGGAACAGTAATGGTAAGATCAAAACCATTTTCGTATCCAGCTTCTTTCAAAAGTTCTTTTGCTTTTTCTACATCGGTTGGATAGGTATCTTCCAGCTGATCGTTGTAGTAAACTGCCATAACTGGGCTGAAGTTGGAATACAGCTTGGTAGCATATCCATCAAATACACCTTCGATGACAGCATCTTTATTGATTGCGTAATTGATTGCCTGACGAACCCTTACATCATTGAGTGGTTCAATCGAGTTGTTCAGAGCAAAAATCTGTACCATGTTCTGTGCGGAGTTATAAATATCAAAATCTTCTGCCAGTGCATTTGCGTTATCGACTGATACGGAAGCAAAATCGAGCTGTCCGGAACGGAGTGCGGTTACAACGCTGCTTGCATCGGTCATGATGTAAACTTCAACAGTCTGGATGCTTCCTTTTCTGCTCTCTTCATAGTAGTCTTCGTTGAGTTCCAGAACGACTTTCTGACCAGGAATATATTCCTTGAACTTATAAGGACCGGTTCCAATTGGATGCTGGCTCTGTTCGGTATAACCTTCCGGAAGAACTGCTACGATGTTGCTTGCAAGGAAGGATGCCGAAGGTTCAGAAAGTTTAATCTCAAAAGTATAATCATCTACTGCATTGATGCTTTCAACAGTGCCAAATTTGCTGGACGCTGCTTTTTCACCGTTCATACCTGCCAGATTTTCGTAGGTGTACAGAACATCTGCACTGGTCATTGCTTTTCCATTATGGAAGGTTACATTGTCTCTGAGATGGAATGTATAGGTCAAACCATCTTCGGAAACATCATAGCTTTCTGCAAGACCTGGTTCCAGCTCACCTTTTTCGTTGTAAACGAAGAGTCCTTCAAAAACATTGTGGAAAATGGCTTCGGTATCGGTTGCTGCGGACTGCCATGGGTCCAGACTGTCCGGTTCAGAACTGATACTGGTGCGTACAATATTTGGAAGCTCAGTCTCTGTTTTGGTTTCAGTATCAGCCTGAGCACCCTGAGAATCTTCTGTTTTTCCTGACGAACATCCTGTTAAAAATACAGAGCAAGACAATACAGCTGCCAACATAAAACAAACTAATCTTTTCATAAGTTCTCCTTTACTTTTCCTACTTGCTTATCAAATGTTTTTTCATTAAATCGACCACTTCACAGGCCTGTTCTATCACGATTGGGCAGTCCACTTCTTTAATCCCCAACTTGCCTTGATAGTTGATGATGGCGCAGGGCATCGAAACCTTTTGTGAACCGATATAATCGTCATAGTAGTTGTCTCCCACATAAAAACATTCGTCTGGATTTGCACCTGTTAACTTCAGTGCCTCTTCAAAAATTTTTTTATCCGGCTTTTCTGCACCGACTTCTTCGGAAACAACGACACAGTTTAATCTGGACAGGATTTTATTTTTTTCCAGAACCGCTCTGCATGACAGATCCCAGTTGGAAATCAGTCCTGTTTTGATCCCCATGTCGTTTAACTCATCCAGCATGTTCAGTGTAAAGTCAAAGCATCTCCATACAGGTCTTTCCATCTTTTTGAGTTGATTTGAAAAATCCTTCCATACAGATTCTGTATCCAGATACTGACAAACACATCGGTGAAAATCAGAAATGACGCTATCACTTTTCTGGCTGAGTGCTCCCTGACGAAATCTCATAAAGTATTTGTTCGCCAGATGATATGCTCTTTCTGCCTGGGAAAGCGAAATATCATACCCGATTTCTTTGAATGCAGTCTGATACCGGTGAGGCATGTCGTTATGCACAAGTGTTAAACCCAAATCAAAGAAAATCTGCTTTACCAATCAAACCCTCCTAAACTTACTTTTTTCAACAGAGCTTATTTTATAGTTTTAAAGTAAAATACAAAAGCGGTTATTGGTAAAAATGAAGTAAAAAGATGCAATATTTTGTAAGTTTTCACAAAATATAATCGCGTTAGATTCCGATATGGATTTTAAAATAATTTGGTGGATACTTTGTGAAAGTGATGAAAAATTACGTTTCAGTTTTATTGTATGGTCTCATGGTAAAAGGAACGGTTATAGGAAGATCATTTTACTGAAAAATGATTTAGAATATGATAAAAGGACAGGATACCATATCAGGTACCTGTCCTTTTTCGTTAGTTCATAATCCGTTATTTATAAAAGAATTTATAAAAGTATGTAAATGTTTTTATTCAATTCCTAGGCAAATCAAACAGGCAATCAAAACAAAACTGCAAACAATCATGGATACAGCAAAAAGTAAAGTATGAAGTGGTGGAAGATGGACTCTGGATATTGCCTTAATCTGTTCCACACATGCGAGTTCTGCATCTTGCGGGATATTTTGTATCTTGTTTGCTTTTTGCAGTAATGATTTTACCTCCGGGTAGGAAAGTCTCACGCTAACATCAGTTGGAAGGTAAGATGACAGAGCAGATATGCTACTGTTGTATATTGCTTTAATTTCCGGGTCACTATGATTGATGATGTGTGCTAATTCTTTTGTACTTAGACTGCCAAATTCAATCGAAAGATATACATAGTGTTCAATTGGTTTCATCTGTGAAAAGGCATGCTGAAGCAATTCCATACCATCCTCTATGGAACCGCAAAAATTTTTGCTTTGAACTTTTTTGTACCTGTTTGAGGTGGATTTATAGGCATCAAAATCTTGTTTTACATCTTCAAAAATCTTTTTCCAGCAGAATTTGGCAGCTATCACCATAAGATTGTGGTGAAACGAAATCTCCGTCCAATTGGAATGAAGTGCAACTTCATGCCAATTTTCATGAAATACGGCGCTTGCTGCCTCAGCGGCTTTTTGCTCATCCCCTAACAACAGTTTACAGAATAGATAAACGGAATTTTTGTTTGCACAATATAACTCCATCATGGATTTTCTGTTTCTTTTTGCTGCTTGTTCTATATTTGTGGACATCGTTATCTTCCTTTCCTTGTGAGAACAAATCACATTAATGCTTTCCATTTGCATATATCGATTGGAAACGTAGAATTTTGTGTATGAATTAAATTAACAGATCATCCTAAAGCAGCACTAAAGCAAAATAGAGATGTTCAAAAACTTTTAGGGAAGAAAACAAACGAATGTTGATAAAAAGAATATGATTTCTTATAATGTAGTTAAGGAAAAAGAATGAAGCTTGTTTGATCTTTCTTTTTAGGCTGTATTTAGTTACCCGTGATATGATATTCTTATAACAGATTTTGGGGGTGTATATTTTGAAGTTGCTTATTGCAGAAGATGATCCTAAGCTATTGAAATCTCTGATTCATATTCTTGAAACCAATAAATTCAGTGTGGATGGTGTAAATAATGGCGATGATGCATTAAGCTATGGATTGACCGGAGAATACGATGGTTTGATATTAGATATTATGATGCCTGGAATGGATGGACTAAAGGTTCTGCAGTCTCTTCGTGCAAGTAATATCACCACGCCGGCACTGTTCTTGACCGCTCGCACCGAGGTATCTGACCGTGTGGAAGGACTTGATGTAGGTGCGGACGACTATCTTCCCAAACCCTTTTCTACGGTAGAGCTGCTTGCCCGCATACGTGCTATGCTGCGCAGAAAGGACACCTATTTACCTGATCTGCTGACAGTGGGGTCAGTTACCTTAAATCGATCTACCTATCAGTTGGGCTTTGGCAATGAGCTTCAGTCTCTCAGTGGAAAAGAATTTCAAATTTTAGAAATGTTAATGCAGCAACCCGGAGTTATTATTTCATCAGAGCGTTTTATTACACATCTTTGGGGCTGGGACACCAGTGTGGATATCAGTGTGATCTGGGTTCACATCTCCAATCTGCGAAAAAAGATCAGTGCAATCAATGCTCCGATGGAAATACGTTTTATTCGAAACGCCGGCTATGTGTTGGAGGTTAAAAATGATCGGTAGTCTTCGAAAAAAATTTATTTCAATCAGTATTGTTTCTATTCTGGTGGTATTTTCTGGAATTTTCTTTTTCTTGCTCATCTTTACAAGGATGCAGACGAACAGATCTCTCGATTTGCTTACTGATACCATCTCATCCAATGATGGTATCTTTCCGAGGTTTGACCCGTCAAAGCACCATCTTCCCATTCAGCTGTTGTATTCAGATATTATGGCGGAAGAAACGCGATTCAGTACCCGATTTTTTTCCGTTTGGCTGGATGATCAACAGGAAATTGTCGATATCAATATGGATGCTGTTTCTACGATTACAGAACAGGATGTGGAAGGCTACATAGAGAAGGTTCTGAAAAAAGATACAGAACGCGGTTGGATATCTGACTATCGCTATAAGGTGACAGATACCGAAAACGGTACTACGGTTGTCTTTGTTAATGGTATCATATATAAAAATATGGCAAACCGACTTCTTTTTACTGCACTGTTTGTTTTATTTGGAAGTGCAGCTTTGATTGTAATCCTCACCATTGTGGTGTCAAAGTGGGCGGTGCGGCCGGTCGCTGAAAGCTATGAGAAACAGCGGCAGTTCATTACAGATGCAAATCACGAACTAAAGACACCACTTACGTTAATTCTTTCTAATTTGGATATTGTTGAATCTGAGCTTGGTAAAAGTGAGTGGCTGGATGATATTCGCAGTGAAGGAGAGCGGATGGGGTTATTGATCAATCAATTGGTGACCTTATCGCGAATGGATGAGAGTACAGATTCCCTGATACAAGGGGATTTTGATCTGAGCAATGCTGTAGCGGATACGGTATCAGAATTTCAGGGCTTGGCAGAGGAGCACCATTATACCCTTACCAGTTCAATAAGCCCATCTATTCAGTACCATGGAGATGAATCTTTGATTCGCCGCCTGACAGCAATCCTCTTGGATAATGCCATTAAGTACTGTGATCCGGATGGGAAGATTCAACTTTCTTTGACTTGCAGAAGATATCCTGTTCTTACAGTAGAAAACACATACAAAGATGTGGATCATCTGGAACTGAATCGATTGTTTGATCGTTTTTATCGTGCAGATAAAGCCAGAACATTCTCGGGAAGTTTTGGAATCGGTTTGTCGATTGCACAATCCATCGTAAACAGCCATAAGGGAAATATTTCGGTGTATAAGAAAAATGATATGATTGGATTTCGTGCAGAGTTAAAATAGAATATAAAAATTCCATACGAAAAGTCTGAATAAAAGAGCTCGTTGCAAAATGTTCATTTTTGCGACGGGCTTTTTTCATGAGCTTCCTCCAGTTTCTTTAGTGCCAATTTAGGTGAAAGCGTTATACTTCAAAACGCAGATAATGTTCATGCTATGAAACTCATAAATGAAAAGGAGGTTCCTCCATGATAAAGGTCGAGCACTTAACAAAGTACTACGGCGACTTTCTGGCGGTCAATGATTTATCTTTTGAAATTGATGAAGGCCATGTATATGGTTTTCTGGGGCCGAATGGAGCTGGAAAAACTACCACAATGAATATTATGACGGGTTGCTTATCTGCCACTTCCGGACATGTGCAGATTGGTGGATTTGATATTTTTGAAGATCCAGATCATGCTAAGCGACTGATCGGATATCTTCCAGAGCAGCCACCGCTGTATATGAACGAAACACCTTTAGAGTATTTGCGATTTGTCGGCGAAGCGAAAGGGCTGAAGGGTGCAGAGTTAAAGCAGCAGGTTGATAAAGTAATTGAACAGGTCAAAATCCAGAATGTAAAGGGAAAACGGATTTCTGCATTATCCAAAGGCTATAAACAGCGTGTTGGTATTGCGCAGGCACTTCTTGGCAATCCAAAAGTTATTATCCTGGACGAACCTACCGTAGGTTTGGACCCAATCCAAATTATTGAAATCCGAGATTTGATCAAACAGCTGGGGCAGGACCATACGGTAATTTTAAGTTCCCATATTCTTTCTGAGGTTCAGGCTATCTGTGAGAAGATATTGATCATTGCTCATGGAAAACTGGTGGTTTTTGACCAGCCTGATAAGCTGGAAAGTCAGCTCCTTTCTGCAAATGAGATTTCCTTTAAGACAGATGCGCCGGAAAGCGATGTCCGGGAAGCACTCTCCACTGTTGAACACATTACTGAGTTAACGGTAGAAACGACAGAAAATATCCTGTCTGCCCATATTAAGACAGACGCAAAGGATATCCACGCTGTATCAAAAGAGATATTTTTTGCCTTTGCTAAGCGAAATCAGGCATTGCTCGAATTAACCTTGAAACGAGCAAGCTTGGAGGATATCTTCCTTGAATTGACTGAAACAGAAGATCCGGCAAAAGCAACAGAAGGAGGGGAACAGTCATGATTGCCGTTTTAAAACATGAGCTGAGAAATTATTTTCACTCATTTACTGCCTATGTGTTTGGCGCCTTCCTGCTTGCGATCGTAGGTATTGGTGCGATGCTTTATAATCTGCAGGCAGCAGTAAGTAATTTTGAATATGTACTTAGCTTTGGTACGATTATATTCGTGGTAATTGTTCCGATCCTGACCATGAGAGTCATTGCAGAGGAACGTAAACAGAAGACCGACCAGCTCCTTTATTCTCTCCCAATTTCTACCGTAAAAGTGATTTTGGGAAAATATCTGGCACTTCTGGTTATTTACCTGATTCCACTTGCGATTATTTCCATCTATCCGCTGATCTTTGCTCAGTTTGGTGATGTATATCTGCCAACCTCCTATGGATCGATGGTAGCCATTTTTATCATGGGTGCAGCTTTAGTTGCACTGGGAGTGTTTATTTCTTCTTTGACAGATAACCAGGGACTTGCTGCTGGTATTGGCATTGCAGTGATTCTGTTTAACTATTATAGTGTCAGCCTGTCAGAATATGTTTCTTCGACAGCTTTTGGCAGCGCCATTGCGTTGTCTGTCCTGACTCTGCTTCTTGGAGTAATCATACGTTATTTAACACGCAATGAGCAGCTTGCTTCTGGTATTTCGCTGATTTTGCTTGCAGTGATTACAGCGACATATTTTCTTAATCCAACAGCCTTTGAGGGGCTTTTACCAAACATCATGCGTCAGCTTTCTCTGTTTGACCGCTTTAACACATTTGTCAGCGGTGTATTTGATCTGACCGCAATCTTTTACTATGTATCTGTGATTGTATTTTTCCTGTTTTTATCTGTACAATCTCTGGAAAAAAGGAGGTATAACTAATGAAAAAGTGGAAACTCCTTCCCAGTACGGAACAGACAAACAGAAATCGCACAGCCTTCCAAGGAGGAGCCTATGCACTGTCTATCACAGCTGTTGTGCTGGCTATTTTAATTGTGCTTAATGTTCTGGTTTCCGCACTTCCTTCCAGTTTAACAAAATTCGATATCAGTGCAACAAAACTGTATTCCATTACCAGCAATACCAAGGTTGTGGTTAATGCACTCGAGGAAGACGTCACAATTTACTGGATTGTACAATCCGGTGAGGAAGATGATGTTATCGAAACATTGCTTGGCAAATATGACAGCTTATCGGATCACATCACGGTAGTGAAAAAGAATCCGGATGTATATCCTACTTTTGCAGAGCAGTATACCGATGAAACGGTTCAGAACAACAGCCTTGTTGTGGAATGTGGTGAACGCAGCCGTTTTATAGGTTATGATGATATATATGTACAGGAAGCCAATATGTACTCCTATTCGTACAGCACATCTTTTGATGGTGAGGGCGCGATTACTTCTGCTATTGATTATGTTACAACAGAAGACCTGCCACAGCTGTATGTATTGGAAGGACATGGTGAAAAGGATCTGCCTGAAAACTTTAAAGAGCAGATTGAAAAGGAAAATATTGAGACCAACACACTCTTTCTGCTGAATGTTGATGCAATTCCGGAAGAGGCCGATGTTATTTTAATTTATGAACCTTCGTCGGATCTGTCGGAAGAAGAAGTTGATATGCTTTATCAGTATGCAGAGGATGGCGGTAAATTACTTGTAATGGCTGGTCCAACACAAGACGGTACCCTGGAAAACTTGTATGGACTTCTGGAAAATTATGGTGTGGAAACCTGTGAAGGTATCGTGGTTGAAGGCAATCGTGATAACTATACCATGCAGCCACATATTCTTTTGCCAGAGATGTCAAGCAACGAAATTACCGACTCGCTCATTGAGGAAAACTACTATCCAAACATGCCAATTTCTCAGGGCATGATTATCAATGATGAAAGTGGCTCCGTGACCCCTCTGCTCACTACCACAGACCAGTCGTTCAGCAAGGCAGCAGGTTACGAGCTTACCACATACGAGAAAGAGGATGGAGATATCGACGGCCCATTTACCGTTGCTCTGACCGTTGACTGCACTAACGAAGGCCAGATTGTCTGGTTCTCATCCGCTGCATTTTTGGATGACATGTATAATGCATTGTCCTCCGGTTCAAACTCTGACCTCGCAATGAATGCGCTTTCTTCTCTCATCGGCGAGAATGAAGCGATGGCAATCCGCAGCAAGTCTTTGAACTATAACTACCTTTCTATTACAGATTCTACTGCTTCGCTGCTCAAGACACTGATGATTGGGGTATTCCCACTTGCTTATCTTGGCATTGGCGTAGTTGTAATTTTGAAGAGAAGGAGAGAACAAAATGAAGCGAGCTAAACGGATCTATATACTGCTTGGAATTTTGGCAGTTATTTGTGTTGTCACCTTTTTTGTAGTGAAACACGAAGAGAAACAGGAAAATATCCGGAATAGCGGTGAGGTCGTTTTGGAAGTGGATGTGGACTCGGTTGAATCTATCTCCTGGGAAAATGAATCAGAATCGTTGGCATTCCACAAAGAGGATGGTTGGATTTACGATGATGATACAGCTTTCCCTGTAAACGAAGAAAAAATAAATGAACTCATCGAACAATTTGAACAGTTCAGTGCTGCATTTATCATTGAAGAAGTAACGGATTACAGCCAATATGGATTAGATGATCCAGTTTGTACAATCGAAATGGTTGCTGGTGAGGAAACATACAATATTAAACTGGGAGACTATAGTTCTATGGATTCTCAGCGTTATGTTTCTATCGGTGATGGTAACGTATATTTGGCAACAAGCGATCCGATGGACTATTTTGATGCAACTCTCAGCGATATGATCCTCCACGACGACACTCCTTCTTTTGATAATGTAGAAAGCATTGATTTCAAAGGAAGCGACAGCTATCACGTGGTTTACAAGGAATATACCGAGGACAGCCCTTACACTTACTGCGAAGATGACGTTTATTTTAAGGAAGATGGAGAAAACTTGCTTCCTCTGGATACCTCGAAGGTAAACAGCTATCTGAGCAGCATCACATATCTGACCCTCAGCGATTATATGACATATAATGCTGGGGAAGAAGATTTGGCTACTTACGGACTGGATAATCCGGAGTTGACAGTAACGGTGCAGTATACACCAGATGCGGAAGATGATTCCGAAGTAACGAGTGAAACCTTTACTATCAGTATCAGCCGTGACCCTGAAGAACGTGAAAAAGCAGAGAACGCTTCGGAAGAAACAGATACGGAAGAAAGTGAGGAAGAGGTTACTGCATACGCACGAATCGGAGATTCCAAGATTATCTATCAGATTAGCTCTAGCAGTTATGAATCTTTGATGGCTGCCAGCTACAATGATCTGAGACATCCTGAAGTTTTGACTGCGTCTTTTGATGATATTACTTCTATGGATATTTCTTTGGATGGTTCGGTTTATACCATTACCTCAAAGGGAACTGGCGATGAAAAGACCTTCTACTATGGAGAAGAAGAAATCGCTATCGATGACCTGCAGTCTGCTTTGGAAAATATGGATGCATCAAGCTTTACTGATGAAACACCTTCTCAGAAGGAAGAAATTTCTGTAACCGTTCATCTTGACAATGAGGTTCATCCTCAAGTACAAATCCAATTGTATCGTTATGATGGAGAGCAATGTCTTGCTCTGGTTGACGGACAGTCTGTTTCCTTAGTACCGCGTTCCGATGTGGTCGATTTAATAGAAGCAGTTAATGCACTTGTTCTTTAAAAAAGAGAGCACATGGTGATGATGTCATCACCATGTGCTCTTTCTTTATAGTAGGCAGGGATCATGTAGAGATACAAAAAAGAAAATCACAGTAAAGAATACGATACGTAAATAAAATGCCTGAAGTTGAAAAAATAGAAGCAACATGTTACACTACAATTAGATAGTATGTAATTTGTAAAAGAAGGAGAGATCTTGTGAAACGATTTTTATGTCTTTGTCAGGCATTTTGTATTGTTGCTTTGTGTCTGCTGACCGGCTGTCAGTCAAATGACACAGAACTTTATGAGCAGCTGACCAATCAGGCTGCATCCGAACAAACATCCGAGCAGAAAAGCGGGCAGGATGCGGCACTTTCTCCACAGGAAAAGCCTTTGAGCGGAACGCTGCAGGTCAGCACCTATTACGATGAGGAAATTAGTGCACGCGCCGAAGAGTTTGAGCAGCTGCATCCCGAAGTACAGATCGAGGTTTCGATTGCCCAGCAGAGCGGTTCGGTCGGGGAGAGTTGGGAGGACTATCTCCAGCGCACTTCGGTGGAGATGATGAGCGGGCAGTCAGCCGATATCGTCGATCTAGCACAGATGTCAGTAAGCCGCTATGCCAAAAGCGGCCTGTTGTGCAACATCTATGACTTTATGGAGATGGACAGCGATTTTCACAGCGAGGACTACTATACCAATATTTTTAAGGCAAAGGAGTACGACGGCGGGCTGTACTCTATGCCATTTTATTTTCTGTACGATATGACCTATCTGAGCCGCCCGCTGCTCGAAGAGGCTCGACTGGATGCACCCGATGCGTTAGATTATGAGAAGATGCTTGATCTGTACCGTCAGGTAAGCGACAGGACAGGAAAAGATTTTTCCATCATGCCCGGCATTATCAGCGAATGGTTTTTCAAATATGAATTTCCCGCTTACTATGACATTGAGACAGGAACAGCAAACTTCGACAGCCCGGAATTTATCAACTATTTAAAGAGAACCAAGGAAGAAATCCCCAAATTGGAGAACGTGGCAGACTGGGATATGACCCGTGTTGCCGGTGGAGTGGATGACTTTATGCAAGAGGACTATCTGTTCTGCAACTATGATGTCACCTCCATAGATACTTACAATATGCTGATTGACTATCCGAACATCCTGCCGCCGGTGCCAATGCGCAGCCACGACGGGCAGTTTGGTTTTTCCACCCTGCAGGCTGACTACGGCATTGTCCGCAGCTGCGAAAACAAGGAGCTTGCCTGGGAATTTCTAAAGTATTGTATCTCCGAAAAACAGCCGCCCGAAAGTTTGGAACACGAGGCAGTGATGGACTATACCGGTCAGTTTCATGCCTGGGTGCCGATCAATATCCAGAATTTCTATCATTCTTTTACCTTGGAATGTAACTACTACCGCAGCATCATGACCGATGTCACCAACTGGAAGCAGGGTGACCCACAGCAGCTGACCGAGCAGGCGGTGGATCAGATTCATGAATGGAACCTGCAGCGTAATTTTGCCTGCTCCGAGACAGAGATCTTTGGACTTTTACAGGAAGAACTGAACAACTATTATCAGTACGACCTTGCCACCGCCGAGGAGACGGCAAAGTCGATTCAAACCAAGATGAACATCTTTTTAAACGAGTGATGGGATATGAACAAGGTAAAATGGTATGGAGCAATTCTTGCGCTGTTTTTTGTCCTGATGGGGGCAACGACCATCTATTCCTGCATTACCAACCGCAATCATCTGCCGCTGGTGAGCCTTATTCTGCTCGAAACGGTAGAAGATGGATGCTATCGTGTGCCAAATCAGGCGGTGCAGGAGCAGGGGTATCGTCATCTGTTTGTGGTGGAGGAAGAGCAAGGTGCTTGGGGTAAGGAGTATGTCTGCCGGGAGATCCTGCTGCCCAATGTAAGCAACGAAGGGCAGACCACCCTGATTTATACTGACTTTGGAGGACTTCCAGTGGTAGTCAGCAGCACCGAGCCGCTGTCTGACGGGACTGTAGTTCGTTTGTCCTGAAAGGAGGGAGAAAGATGAACGAAAAACGGTTATGGAAACTGTTTTTGCCCCCTTCTTTGGGAGGAGTACTGGTGTTTTATCTGCTTCCCTTTGTGCTGTCGCTCTACTATGGCATGATCGACAACATGGGAAGCCGGCAGTTTGTGGGGCTTCAAAATGTCGTGGAGACGCTTAAAAATCCGATGTTTTTGCAGGCGGCAGGGAATACTGCCGTCTATCTTGGACTTTCCATTCCGCTGATTTTACTGCTTTCGCTGGGACTTGCACTTTTGCTGCACCGCGGGAAACGTGCGCTGTTGTTTGCGCTGCTTGTGCCTTTGGTGCTGCCATCGGGAGTAACCGCCTTTTTCTGGAATGCGATTTTCAGTGCCGGAGGTTTGATTAACAAGATGCTGTATCTGCTGGGACTGCCGCTTGTGAATTGGAAAACCTCGGCGGTTGCCATCGTGATTCCGGTGATTCTGTTTTTGTGGAAGAATACCGGACTCATCACCGCCATCATGCTCATCGGATACAGCCGCATTCCGCGGGAATACTACGAGATTGCCGCCGGAGAGGGTGCAACGCCGTGGATATGTTTTTACAAGGTGACGCTGCCCTATCTTGCACCGACCCTCTTTCTTTCCGGACTGATCGCGGTGATTCAGTCCTTTAAGGTGTTTCGAGAGCTGTACATTCTGTTCGGAGCCTATCCAAACCCGCACCTCTATCTGTTGCAGCACTACATGAACAATCAGTTTTCCAGCCTGAATCTGCAAAAACTTTCGGCGGCATCACACATTCTCTTTGCGCTGATGGCGGTGGTGATTTTGCTTACCTATTTAATGCAGAAGCGGCTGAGTGACCGGTTTACCAGCGTGGAGCTTTCCCCGACTAAGGTGCTCTCCACAGGGAAAAAGACAAGCACGTTAGCAGGAAAACTCGTACTTTGGTCGACTGCTGCTATGTCACTTTTCCCGCTGTTGTTTACTGTGAGCAACTCCTTTTTGTCGCCGCAGGAGGTCATCAACCGTTATTCCAGTCAGGTGCTGCCCGGTAATGCCGACAGCCTTGCGCGGGATGGGCTGCATTTTGTGCAGATGACCCTGCTGCCAACAGAGCCGACCCTTGCACAGTACAAAGAGTTTCTGCTGCAAAGTCCAGCATATCTTAGGATGTTTTGGAACTCGGTGCTGCTGATTGTGCCGATCTTGCTCGGACAACTGGTGGTATCGGTGCTGGCAGCCTACGCCTTCGAGCGTTCGCACTGGAAGTATAAGGAGGCTGCTTTTGCCGTCTATCTGGTGATTTTGCTGATGCCGATGCAGGTGACGTTGGTACCAAATTACATCACAGCCGACCTGCTGGGACTGCTCAACAGCTACTGGGCAATCATCCTGCCGGCTATTTTTCATCCGCTGGGTGTCTTTTTACTGCGTTTGCAAATGAAAGGATTTGATAAAGCGTGGGTCGAAGCGGCGCAGGACTGCGGTGCCAGCGAGTGGCAGATTTTCCGGAGGGTTATTTTGCCGAATCTGCGCCCAGGGATTATGGTGGTGTTAGTACTGACAGTGGCCGAATACTGGAACATCATCGACCAGGCAATCGTATTTCTCGACAGTACCGTCAAACAGCCGCTGTCGGTGTCCCTCTCCCAGATGCTGGCAGGAGAAAGCGGGATTTTCTTTGCAGCGTCCTGCATTTATGTGCTGCCGGTATTGCTTATTTTTGGAATGGGAAAAGCGACAACAAAATAAATAGATATCAGCTTTTAAAATAACAAATGCCCGGAATTTTTCCGGGCATTTGTTATTTTTTTCTGCTCTGAATTTTAGAAAAAGACGGAATTGATACCAGAGGAAAAGCTAAACCTATCGAGTTAGAAAAAACCAGACTCATAAATGAATATATTTTTACAATCATCTGTAATATGAAAAATTATTTATTTGATGTACAAAATATCCAATAAAAAATATGTTTGTATTTAAAAACTAACGAAAAAAATTCTTAAAAGAAAAAATGTGTTGACAGTGAAAAGAACGGGTGATATTATGATGGTGAAAAAAATATTATAATTATGAAAATAAAATTGGATGGAACCTCATCTTAAAAATAAACAGGAAAGGAGAAATTGGTATGGAGAATAATACGCCATATATTCAAAAAGCTGTTTTAATTGACGATCGGCGAATCGAACTGTATTGGAATACGCAGGTGCGACGCGCTGATTGTGAAAAGAATTTTCTGGTAAAATATGCCGGAGAAAAGCGGGAATTGTTCCACTGGACCAGCAATATGGAGTGGAGTTATGGAACTCTTTACCAGAAAGAAAGCATGCGCACAACTTTGTCACTTTCCGAGCCGGTGGATGTCAGCTGCGCATCAAAGCTGACAGTACAGGTAACCGGAGAGGTGGAGGATCTGGAAGATCATCCTGCTGATTATACGAGGGTATATGAAGTTGTGTATGAACCGTACTACACCACACAAATCTGCACCAATTGCGGGATTGTCGTTAAGGCAGGAAAAACAGTGCAGAGAAGCAGTGTAGAAAAAGCGGCTGTTATTGTTGATATGATGCTGGAAAAACTTCCGCAGGTTGCACAGGAATTGGTACGGAGACAGGCTTCTGTAGCGGTATATGGTCTCAAGGAAAACGCTTTTGATGTGCCGGGACACCGAATGGGTTATCTTTTAGCAACACGTCATATCGAAGGATTTGGCGGTGAGATGACAAACCCGCTCTCATCCATTTCAGAAGCAAATGTAATCCGTCTGAGAAGCGGAAGATATGCAACCAGTTATCCTCATGAAATGATTCTGGTACATGAGTTTGGTCATGCTATCCATTTAGTTGGAATGGATGGGCTGGAAGACAAAACGCTCAGCAATCGTGTCAAAGAGTGTTATCAGCATGCAAAGGATGCCGGACTTTGGCATGACACCTACGCAATCAGCAACCATGAGGAATATTTTGCAACACTGGGAACCATCTGGTTCAATGTGATGCAGGAAGGTGTGGATGGACGCTGGGATGGTATTCGCGGACCGGTCAACACCCGCAGAGAGCTGGAAGAGTATGATCCGCAGGGATATGAGTTGATGAAGGACATCTATCCATATCGTCTGCTTCCTGCTCCGTGGGATCATAATACCGATCATTATGATATTAACGGAAATCTTCGTGCATCTATGCAAACGTATGATTTGGGCCCGGACAAATTTGACTGGGATTTTATCAAATAAATTTGTAGAGCAAAATTGGGGGAATTATTATGGCAAATCCTGTACAGGCAAGTACAAGTCAGGTTGCACAACTGCGCAGCCAGAAAAGCTTTTTTGGTCATCCAAAGGCAATTGGAACTTTAAGTTTCATGCAGCTTTGCAACTCGTTTGCAAACTATGGCATGAGTGCAATCCTGGTTTATTATCTGTATGCGGCAGCACCGGAAGGACTGGGATTTACACAGGAGAACGCAGCACAGCTGGTATCTTTGTACTCTGCAGTATCCATCCTGACCGGAATTATCGGAAGCTATGTTGCTGACCGCGTACTTGGTCCAAGAAAAGCGCTGGGATTAGCAAGAAGTGTACAGGCAGTTGCTTATCTGTGTCTTGCTATTCCATTTTTGGGCGTGTATGGATATGTAGCAAGCCAGGCACTTCTTTGTCTGGGAACCATGCTTTCCGGACGAAGCCTGGAAGCATTGACCGGAAAGATGTATGAAAAAGAGGATAAACGCCGCGATGGTGCGTTTGCAATCTCTTATGTTATTTCCAATATCGGTGCAGCAGCTCCTGCTATCTCCGGTACAGTAGCATTGATGACTGGTTACAATGTTGCATTTGCAATGTGCGCAGTATTTGCAATTCTTGGTGTTGTCAGCTACTATGCAACCGAGAAAAAATTCTTTGGTCCAATCGGACAGGAACCAGATGACCCGCTTTCTCCAGAGAAAAAGAAATCCTTTATGATGAAATTTGCAATTATCGTGGTTGCAGCAGTAGTTGTTATGGCAGTTCTGTTTACAACTGGTATCCTGACCATCAATGTATTTGCAAACTTCATGAGCACCGCAGCAATTTTCATTCCAGTAATCTATCTGGTTTACATTATCAAGAGCCCTAAAACAGAAAAAGAAGAATCTAAACACGTTTTGTACCTGATTCCAATGTATATCTGTAACTGTTTTGCAATGCTGGTTTGGACACAGTCCACATCCATCCTTGCAATCTACGCAGAGCAGAGAGTAAACAGAAATCTGTTTGGATTTGAAATCACACCTGCTGCTTTTCAGACTCTTCCAGCAGTTCTGGCTATTATCTTTGGTATCATCGTGACAGCACTCTGGACAAAACTTGGCAAAAAACAGCCATCCGCTCCGACCAAAATCGGTATCGGTACCATCTTCTGGGGCTGTGGTCCACTGTTTATGATTATCCCATTCGTTCTGTATGCAGCAGATGTTAAGGTAAGTCCAATGTGGCTTGTTATGTTCTATGTTCTGATTATCTTTGGTGAAGCAATCACCAATGCGGTTGGTTATTCTTCGGCTTCCCTGGTTGCACCAAAAGCATTTACAACCCAGATGATGACAGTATGGAGCATGAGCCAGTCTACCGGTGCTGCACTGAGCACTCTGGCAGTTAACTTCTATCATGAAGGTTCGGAAGCTACCTACTTCCTGCTGATCGGCGGTATCACCTGTTTTGTTGGTTTGTTGGTTATGGTATTTGCGAAAAAACTTGAAAAAGGAATGGGCCTTGCCGATAACAAGGAAGCAGAATAATCGAAAAAAGAACATCCGCTCCATTTTGCTTGGAGCGGATGCTCTGGTTTGGAAAGGACGAATTAATAATGAATCAGAGAATGCAGTTGTTAAAATCTGCCATGCAGCAGGATAAAGTAGAAGCACTGATTATCAGCAGGGGTTCGGATATTAAATATCTGACCGGATTTACTGGTGAATATGGAGTTGCTGTATTGCTCTTAACAGCAGATAAAGATTATTTTATCACAGATGGACGCTTTACCAATCAGGCAGAACAGGAAACAGAAGGTCTGGAAGTAAGCGCATTTATACGCGGTTCGAGCTACTTTGCCCGTACCGGAGAACTGGTAAAACAGTGCGGAATCAAAGAATGCGGAATTTATGGAGAGGATATCTCCTTTGCAGATTATCAGGCACTGACCAAAGAGTGTACAGGAACACATTTTGTACAGGCCGCTCCTTATGTAGAAAATCTTCGCCGGATCAAGACACCGGAAGAAATTGCAACAATCCGCAAAGCCTGCCGTATTTCGGAGCGATCCTTTTACGCTCTGCTTGATGTGATTAAGCCGGGTGTTACCGAAATCGATATTGCAAATGAGCTGGAATACCAGTTCCGCAGCCGTGGAGGCTCTGGTTTCTGCTTTGAAACCATTGTTGCTTCCGGACCAGACAATGGGGCAAACTGCCATGCTACCCCATCCATGCGCAAAATTCAGCAAGGCGATCTGGTCACCATTGATTTCGGAACCCGTTATCAGGATTATTGTTCCGATATCACCCGTACTGTCGCAGTAGGAGAGATCAAAAATCAGGAACTTCTCAATATTTACCGCATTGTCCGGGACAGCAAACGAGAAGCAGAAAAGGTGTTGGCACCAGGCCTTGCCATGAGCCAGCTGCATAAAGTAATCAATCAGTATGTGGAAGAAAGAGGATATAAGATTCCACATGGTCCGGGACATAGCTTTGGTCTGGATATCCATGAGGCTCCATTTATTTCCGCAGCCAATGATTATCAGCTCCAGCCAGGTGTAATTCATACCATCGAGCCGGGAATCTATGTTCCAGGTGTTGGAGGTGTCAGAATCGAGGATGATTACCTGATTACAGAAAGTGGATTTGAACGCCTTACCAATATTACAGACGAATTGATTATTCTGTAATTTAAGAAAGGAAGAACAGCATGAATTATACACAGGCAATCGATCAGGTGAGAGATGTCGTTGTTAAGATGCGCTATCTGGAGTCGATTGACAATATTATATACTGCGATAAATGGCATGTTTGCCCCAAAGATGGATTTTCCTATGAGGCGGATGTAAATGCTTACCTTGCAGAGATTCGCCACGATCAGCTGGTCAATGACCATGTTGCACAGTTGGTGGCTTACTTTGAGACAGTTGATGACAGCCAGTACCAGAACGATATTGAACGCGGTATGGTAAGCTATCTGATAGCAAAATATAAAGAAGCAGTTCAGATTCCAGCACAGCTTCAGGCAAGACTCAACAAAGCGTGTTCGGAAGGACAGCTGGAATGGGAACGCTGCGTCCATGCAAACGACTACGAGTCTTTTAAACCAGTATTAAAGGAAGCGTTTGATGTTCAAAGAGAGATTGCCCAGGCGATTGATCCAACAAAACCGGTTTACCAGGTTTTGGTCAACCGATTTGATAAGGACTTTACTTTGGAAGAAATTGACGCCATTTTTGAAAAGCTCAAAGAAGCAATTCGGGATATTTTGGCAAAAACAGAAGAAAGCAGGGCGAAAATTGACACTTCTGTTTTAAAGAACGATGCAGATAAACAGACCATGATGGAGCTTGTACGGGAAGTTCAGGATCTGCTGGGATTTGACTGGAATAAGGGTGTTATGTATGAGGTACATCATCCAGTTTGTACCTGCAACGGTCCACGGGATTCCCGTCCATCCACAAATTATTATGAGCTGTTCCGCAGCCTGCTTGCTGCTGCACACGAGACAGGACACGGTTTGTACAACTATAATGGCAGTGATGAGGTAGCAGCAGCTGGGCTTTGGGGCGGAATCGACGGGGCAATGCATGAGTCCCAGTCTAAGTTCTATGAAAATATGGTGGGCCGCACCAAAGAATTCTGGACAGCATTTTATCCGAAGCTGCAAGAGAAAATTCCAAAATATCGCGATGTAAAACTGGATGACCTGCTGTGTGCGCTGAATAAACCAATTCCGGGAACCAATCGTTTGAACGCAGATGAGCTGACCGTTGACCTGCATATTATTCTGCGTTATGAATTGGAACGGGATTACTTTGAAGGTAAGATCAGTGTAGATACCATGGATCAGGCATGGAATGCAAAATATAAAGAATACCTTGGAGTAGAACCAAAAACATATTCGGAAGGCGTTTTACAGGATGTTCACTGGGCTTCCGGTTATATCGGCTATTTCCAGGGATATACCTTGGGTGAAATTTATGCAGCACAGATGCGCCACAAGATGCTGGAAGACTGCCCGGATGCCTATGAAAAGCTGGCACAGGGAGATATCAGCGTGATTAATCAGTGGCTCAAAGAGCATGTACATCAGTACGGACAGACCTATTCGGTACGTCAGACACTGATCAAGGCAACCGGAGAAGATGTTAATATTCAGTATTATATTGATTATCTGCGAGATAAATTCTTAAGATAACTTCGCCAAGCATTTTATATATTCCCGAAGAAATCGGAGAGGCTCATATAACCTCTCCGATTTCTTTTTCCCTTGTCAAGCCCCAAAAATTATTTTATAATAGCGATAAAGGAATCAGGAAAGGGTGTCTTGCGATGAAAATTGATGACATTGATCGTGTGGGAAATCGGATCAAGGATATTCGAAAGAAAAAATCACTTACCATTACAGAACTTGCAAAATATACGGATTTGTCGGTGGGATATCTGAGCAATATCGAGCGTAATCAGACCAGTCCGACGCTGCGAAATCTTTCCACCATCTGTTCGGCACTGAATATTTCTTTGAGGGATATTATTACAGAAGATGCAGATGAGCGGGTTGTAATTCGCAAAGAAGAAGGGGTAGTCAGAGAGTATCCGGAGTACCATATGACCATTCGTTTTATTGATTTTGGAGACGATAATGGTGAATATCAGATTGCTACTATGAAGCCGGGTAAAACACAGAAGGTGGCTGAAGGTATGCATCCATATCAGGAAATTGGAATAGTGCTTCAGGGAGAACTGAACATTGAAGTGGATGGAACAAAGTATGTTTTGAAACAGGGAGATTCCATCCGCATTAAACCCCATAATTTTCATACTATGCAAAATTTAGGAAAAGAAGACTGTGTCAGCTTGTGGTATGTTCGTCGTTCGGTGGGATGGGACAAAGTATAAAGATACGTTGATCGAAACGTGGTATCAATAGAATTGTGCACCGATACGAAAAATGAGTTAAAGGAAACTACCAATAAAATATTTGAAAAAACAGGCTGCGATATGGTGGATACCGTATCACAGCCTAAGTTTTTCTATGGTGTTTATAGCATTGTGAACACATCTATTTATCATAGAAATAGAAGATTTTTATGGACAGGTTCTCGGTGCTGCCTTTTTCAGAAAGAAGTTCGAATCTGTGATAACTATAATTTATGACAGAATAACTTTAAAGTATTAGATTTTCTTTCTGTTCATCGGTATAATAGGAATCGACAACAGGGCATGGATAAACGGATTTGGCTGCCTTGATAAAATCCTTTACCGCGGTGCGAAGCGTGTTATACTGATTCCAGATGAGATAAACATATACTTTGGTAAATTCAGGGATCTCGATGGCAGTATACAGGTCGCTGTCCGGAATGGTTTTATGAAACAGTAGCGTGCCGGCAGTATTGCTTTCCACAAATTGCTGAATAATCGCAATCTGATTGGTATTCAGGATAATGTTGGGAACCAGCTTGTGCTGAGCGCAGGTTTTCAGGGTATTGGTTGTCAGGAAAGAGTCTTCTGTCAGCAGTGCCAGTGGGATTTGACAGATTTCTTTTAAAGAAAGAGATCTTGATGATGCAAGAGGATGCTTTTTGGACAGATAGAGACAGATTCTGGAAGTGGCAAGCAGATAGGAACCAAAGGCAGAAGAAACCGGGGAATCAGAAGAAATCATGGCAAGATCAAGTTTTCCATCCAGAATTTTCTGGTGGTTCATGATACTTCCGCTTTCCACGATGTTGACCTTGATCTGTGGATATTGCCGGTGCAGCTGATGGATGATCGGCGGGAAGAACAGCGTTGCACTGGCAGGAGGAAGTCCAAAATGGACCACCTGATTGGATTGGCCAAGGATTTTCATTCGGCTGACAAAGTAATTGGTTTGTTCCAGCAGACGGTTGGTTTCATCCAGAAACTGACGTCCCTCTTCGGTTAGAACCAGACCTTTGTTTTGACGCAGAAACAGGGTGAGTCCAAATTCCTGTTCCAGATCATGAATGACATGTGTCAGGCTGGGCTGAGAAACATGCAGTTCTTCCGCTGCCCTGGTTAGATTACAGTGTTTGCAGATGGTCTGAAAGTATTCCAGCTGAGAGAGTTTCACAAGCAGTCCTTCTTTCTGAGATATATTACTTTATATTATAGCAGAAAGAGAAAAAAAGACCAAACAAACAGCAAGGAGAAAAAGGAGAAAATTATCATGAAAGAACTTTGGAAACTGTACCGGGTGTTCTTCAGCATTGGGATCTGCACCTTTGGAGGGGGATATGCAATGTTGTCCCTTCTTCAGCGCGTTATCGTAGAGCAGTATCACTGGGCATCAGAAGAAGAACTGATGGATTATTATGCAATTGGTCAGTGTACCCCTGGTATTATTGCATTAAACACCTCGACCTTCATCGGCTATAAATACAAAAAACTGCCGGGTGCAATTACAGCGACACTGGGATTTTTAAGCCCTTCTATTTTAATTATCGTATTGATCGCAGCGTTTATGACTAATTATGCTTCCCTTCCGGTTGTAAATCATGCCTTTGCAGGAATCCGAATCTGTGTATGTGCCCTGATTCTGGATGCAGTGCTGAAACTTGGTAAAAAATCTATTGTGGATAAAAGTAGTGTTATTATTTTTCTTGTAGTGGTTGGTCTGGCAGCCTTCACCAATATTTCAACCATTCTTCTGGTTATTGCAGCCGGCATTGCAGGATATCTGATTTATTATGTTATGGGGAGCAAGAGAGCATGATTTTACTTCGTTTAATGTATGAATTTTGTAAGACCGGTCTGTTTGCAGTAGGCGGCGGACTGGCAACTTTGCCTTTTTTGTATGAAATGGCGGAAAAAACAGGATGGTTTACCAATCAGGATATTTTGAATCTGGTTGCGATCTCGGAATCAACTCCTGGAGCGATTGGAATTAATATGTCCACCTATGTTGGTTTTTTGACCAGTGGGATACCTGGTGCGATCTGTGCAACATTAGCATTGGCATTTCCTTCCATTGTAATTATTGTTCTGGTTGCAAAATGCATGGAGCAGTTTAAGAACTCTCCAATTGTAGCGGCAGTATTCAAGGCACTTCGCCCAGCATCTACCGGATTGATTCTGGCAGCCAGCCTCAGTGTGGCTCAGCTGGCATTTTTCAAAGGGGAATGGAGTGGATTTTCCCAGATTGGAAGTTTTCTGGCAACCATCAACCTTCCAGCGATTGTACTTGCAGTAGCTTTGTTTGCTTTCATGAGAAAGTTTAAAATGCATCCGATTGCTTATATCGGAATTGCAGCAGCGATTGGATTAATATTTCAGATGTAAAGAAAGCCCTCCATTTTTAAATGGAGGGCACTTTATATATTTGACAGATTCTCAACAAAAAAGAAAGAATTTTGTAAGAAAAACTAATAAACAGATAGAGAAAATCTATCATATTACCATAGAATATTTAAAAATTAAATTTGACTCTCCGAATAAATGGTGCTATGTTAAGACTGCATGAAATATATGTTAAATTCTTCGAATGGAAGAATAAAAAAAGAAGTATCTTTGGAGGCATATCATGAAAAAAGTACTGGCAATGCTTTTATCGACAGCAATGGTTTTGTCGATGATGACAGGTTGTGGTTCTACCACCAATCAGGAAGCATCAAATGAACAGAACACTACAGAAGAAGCAACAGAAGCACCGGAAGAAACCACTGCAGAAGCAGAGGAAACTCCGGCAGAAGAGGATGAATTCCAGGCATCGGTTATGTTCTGTGGTTCCACTTCGCTTTATCCAATCATTTCGTCGCTTGCATCTTCCTTTACAGAAGAATATGTAACTTGGGATAAGGTAGATTCCTCTTTCCCAGAAGAAAACATTTCCATTTATGTTGCACCAGGCGGTTCCGGAGTAGGTGTCAGTGCAGCAATCGATAAGACAGCAGACTTCGGTATGGTTGCCCGCGATATGAAGGACAGCGAAATCGAAGAGCTGGGAGAAAATTATCAGGAATTTATCGTTGCAAGAGATGCTCTGACCGTATCGGTTAACTCCCAGAATCCAATCTGCCAGATTACCGATGATATGTCCACCGAGACCATCCGCAAAATTTTTGCAGGTGAGCTGACAACCTGGGATCAGGTAGACGCTTCTCTTCCAGCAGAAACCATCAATGTTTATATCCGTGACCTTTCCGGCGGCGCATACGAAGTATTCCAGAAATCGGTTATGGGAGACAGCGAAGTAACTGCTTCCGCAACCCAGTCCGCATCGATGACCGAACTTGCTACCAACATTGCTAACGACCCATGGGCAATCGGTTATGCAGGATTTGGTGCTTACAACAAAGCAAATGAAGCAGGACAGGTTCTGACTGCAATGAAGGTTGACGGTGTAGAAGCTACCACCGAAAATATCATCAGCGGAACTTACACCATTCAGCGTCCGGTTATGTTTGTAACTGGCGACACCATTTCCGATTCCGAACAGAAATTCATCGATTATGTATTTTCCCAGGTTGGCTATGATGTTGTAGAAGCAAACGGTTATATCCCGGCATTTACACCAGCTGCATAAATTAAAAAATAAAAAGCTTGATGCTGCTGCCCAATGTGGCAGCAGCATTTTGTTGTATGATAAAAAGGAAAGGGATGTAAGGATGCGAAGGTGGAAAAACAGGATCTTTTCTCTGCTAGTTTATGGATTGACAGCAATGACAGTTCTGGTGCTTGCATTTGTCATTTATTTTATCGTGAAAGAAGCACTTCCGACCTTTCAGGAGGTCAGTGTGACCGACTTCCTGTTTGGACAGCGCTGGATGCCGATTGCCTATACAGGAGAAGTATCGTTTGGAATTTTTAATTTCATCATGGCAACGCTGTATGTTTCCTTTCTTGCTTTAGCGATGGCTATTCTGGTGGGAATCGGTGCGGCAATCTTTCTTTCCTGTGTGGCTTCAGAGAGGATGCGAGGAATTTTGTATCCCTTTGTGGATTTGCTTGCGGGCATTCCATCCGTCATCTATGGATTTATTGGACTGGTAATTTTAGTAAAATATTTTATTCGGGCGGGAATTCCGACCGGTTCCTGTGTTCTGGCAGCAGGAATTTTACTGGCAATTATGCTGCTGCCGTTTCTGGTGTCCTCCTGCAGCGAGACAATGCTCAAGGTAAAGGAGGAGTACCTTCCCTGCGCAGAGGCAATGGGAATTTCCAGATGGTACGCAATTGCGACTATCATACTGCCTGCTTCCTGGAAGAATATCATGATGTCCATGATTTTGGCGATTGGACGTGCCATGGGTGAGACCATGGCGGTCATGATGGTGATAGGAAATGCAAACCTTTTCCCACATCTTTTGGGAAAAAGTGAGAGCATCGCTTCGGTCATTGCACTTGAAATGGGAACAGCAGTTGTGGGCAGCACACATTACCATGCACTGTATGCAGCAGGAATGGTTCTGATGATTCTGTTGTTTGCAATAAATCTGATTATTACCATACTTCGGGAAAAATTGATTGGATAGGGGGGAACAGGATGCATTGGCAGGCAAGGCTGACCAAATACTGGGCTTATCTCAGTATGGGATTGGTGACAGCCATTATTTTATTTTTGTTTGGATATGTGTTTTACCGGGGAGCAGATACTATCAGCTGGGAATTTTTGACACAGGCTCCCAGTGGAGCGGTGCTGGGGGAAGAAGGCGGAATCTGGCCGGCGATTGTGGGAAGCATTTGTTTTACCGCAACAGCCATTGTACTTGGCAGTATTCCGGCAATTGCAACCGCTTTGTATATGGTGTTCTACTGTAAAAACCGCCGCATAAAAGGATTGATCCGAATGGTTGTTCAGTGCATTTCCGGAATTCCCTCTATTGTTTTGGGATTGTTTGCCTATAGTTTTCTGGTGCGGGATCTTGCATGGGGAAGATGTATCTTGTCTTCCGGTGTGGCTCTGGCAATTATGATTCTTCCCTTTATTGAGGTTCGGGCAGAAAAGACTTTTCACGAACTTCCGCCCCAGATGGTGCAGTCTTCCTATGCACTGGGATGTTCCAGATGGTATACAGTCTGGAACATCATCTTGCCGGCATGCAAGGGCGAGTTGGTGTCCGGAATCATTCTGGGCGGATGTTATGCGATGGGCGCAACGGCACCAATGATCTTTACAGGAGCAGTTGCGTACGCAAGTGTGCCGAAGAGCTTGATGGAGCCCGCAATGGCACTACCGATGCATCTGTATCTGCTGCTGGCACAGGGAACGACATCCATGGACACAGCTTATGGAACAGCATTTGTGATGATGGCTTTAATCTTACTGAGCAATCTGTTGGCAACCATATATGCAAGGAGGAGCCAGAAAAAATGGAAAGTATCATGACATTAGACCGCGTGGGAGCAAGTTACGATGGAAAACCTGCGCTGGAAGATATTTCGATGGAGATTTTTCCCCACAGCATTACAGCTATCATCGGTCCGTCCGGATGCGGAAAATCGACCCTGCTTCGCTGCATGAATGGATTGCTGAAAGAGGAAAGCGGAGCAGCAGTTTCCGGCAATATCCTGCTCAAAGGTCAGGACATTGTCAAAATGGAACCGGAAGAAGTGCGTCGCCGGGTAGGGCTGGTGTTTCAAACTCCGTCCCCATTTCCATTTTCCATCTATAAAAATATGACCTATGCTCTGCGATATTATGGCGTAAAGGATAAAAAGGAACTGGATCGTCAGGTGAAGGAAAAACTTCAGATGGCAGGGTTATATGATGAGGTGGCGCAGGAACTGGATAAAAGCGCACACAAGCTCTCCGGAGGGCAGCAGCAGCGTTTGTGCATAGCCCGTGCCTTAACAGTTGAGCCGGAGATTCTCCTGCTGGACGAGCCGTGTTCTGCGCTGGATGTCAAATCTTCCAGCGTCATCGAGAAGATGCTCACACAGCTGAAAGAAAAATACACTATTGTGATTGTGACCCATAATATTGCGCAGGCACGGCGAATTTCCGACCATGTTGCATTTTTGTTTGGTGGAAAGCTGATTGAGTTTGCACCGGCAAAACAGATCTTTTCTCAGCCAAAAGAGGAAGAGACAAAAGCATTTCTGGAAGGAATCTACGGTTAATCAAAAAGCGAAGACAAAGTTGTCTTCGCTTTTTTGGTGCACTTAATGTAAAAGCAGTTTGCCGCTTTGGCTGCTTGAAAGAAGGCGGGTTTGAACACGCTTCCAGTCGATGAGTGAAAACCAGTTGTCGATATAATCAACACGAAGGTTATAATATTTAAGATAGTACGCATGCTCCCAGACATCCAGATTTAAGACAGGATATTGCTTTAACAGATCAGGGGTGTTTTGGTTTGCAGTTGTAAGGATTTTTAAGTTCCCGTTTTCCAGGACAAGCCATGTATATCCAGAACCAAAGACTGATAAGGCAGACTGCTTAAATTGCTCATAAAAAGATTCCAAACTGCCGAAATTTTGCTCGATTTTTTCCATCACGTCTTCCGGAACAGGCGACGAATCAGGCTGATGCATACTGGAAAAGAAAAATCGATGGTTATAAACGCCGCCTGCATTGTTTTGAAGTGGAACCTGGATGGAAGACGGAAGAAGCGGAAGGTTTACAAGCAGCTGCGGAAGACTTAATTTTTGTAAGGAAGGATTTTCTTTCAGCAGAGCATTGAGCTTGTCGATATAAGTTTGCAGATGTTTTTGATGGTGCAGAGTCATGGTTTTGCAGTCGATGTACGGTTCCAGAGAGTCGTAGTGATAGGGCAGCGGTTCATTGACAAAGGGATAGTAGTTGTTCATGAATATCCTCCTTTTAATGTGGTAAAAAGGGTTTGTTGGAAAGAATTTACAAAAGAAGAACAAATTTCATCCGGTTAGGCTTGTTTTGCCGAAGGGAAATGTTATAATAATAAAGATATGCAGACGATTTTAGAGGAAAGGACATTTGAAAATGAACGATTCCATTACAATAAAACAGGTCGTGGAGATTCTCAAGCAGGACGGAATTTTGACAGAAGTTTCCTGTCCGGACGAAATGCTCGACCATCCATTTGATTATCTCTCATACAGCTCCTCTGATGTAAAGGAGAACACCTTCTTTATCTGCAAGGGAGCTGCTTTCAAAGAGGAGTATCTGCTGGATGCAGTGAAAAAAGGAGCAGGGGCATATCTTGCAGAAAAATGCTTTACCAAGACAGTTCCTTATATCCTGACCAGCGATATTCGCAAAGCAATGAGTCTGGTGGCAATCACCTTTTACAGGGAAGCATATAAGTCTTTCCGATTGATTGGTTTGACTGGAACTAAGGGAAAGACAACTACCACCTATTTTATGAAAAATATTCTGGATACATTCTGCGCAAAAAATCCTCAGCTGTGCGGTGCTCCAAAGAGTGCGGTTCTTTCCACCGTTGAAGTGGACACCGGAATCGAGCACCATGAAGCGCATCTGACCACCCCAGAGTCCCCGGATCTTCAGCGCTACTTTGCACAGACCAGAGACAGCGGTATCTCCTTTCTGACCATGGAAGTTTCTTCTCAGGCATATAAGCTCAACCGTGTTTACGGTGTGGAATATGATCTGGGAATGTTCCTCAATATCGGAGAAGATCACATCGGTCCGCTGGAACACACCGATTTTGAAGATTACTTCTCCTGCAAACTCCAGTTTATGGAGCACTGCAAAACAGCGGTAATCAATCGTGATATGGATCATGCCCAGCGTGTACTGGAGCGTGCACGTGCACACGCAAAAAGAGTCATCACCTTTGGCAGACTGGACGGTGCAGATCTGGACGATGAGGATTGCTGGATTCTGCGCGATATTCAAAAAGAGGATGTCGGATTTACCTTTACCACCAGCCACGGAATGCAGCAGGACACTTGGCGTATCCGCATGGCGGGAAGATTCAATGTGGAAAACGCTCTGGCTGCGATCATCTCTGCAAAAGCGATGGGAGTGGACGATGAGTCCATTCGAGAAGGTTTGCTCAAAAATGAGGTTCAGGGAAGAATGAACCTGTTTGAAAAGGATGGCATCACCGTTCTGGTCGATTACGCACACAACTATCTCAGCTTCAAAAAACTGTATGAGTCGCTGAAAGCAGATTATCCAGGAAGAAGGATCGTTGTGGTGGTAGGCTGTCCGGGAGGAAAAGCATATCTGCGCCGCAGAGATATTGGAACACTTTCCGGCGAAAATGCGGACTACCTCTATCTGACCGCGGAAGATCCGCAGTTTGAGGATGTTCGGGAAATCTGTGAAGAAATCGCTTCTTTTGTGAAACCGTACAATAAACCATACGAAATCATCGAAGACCGTGCACAGGCAGTAGAAAAAGCAATTTTGACTGCGCAGCCGGGCGATGTGATTGTTCTGGCAGCAAAAGGGGAAGAGGTATATCAGAAGGTCAGGGGAGAATATGTATATTATGAATCTGACCTTGCAATCGCAAAACGTTTGCTTTCGGTATGATAGAACAGGGGTGACAATAGAATGCCGATTTTAAATCACAGCGACCTTAAAAAGGTCGAGGAATATCAAAACTTTGTCCGTACCTCTCCTTATGCGAATGCGACACAGGACCTTGCCTGGGAAAAGGTAAAGGAAGGATGGACCGGAGAACAGGTCTATCTGGAGGAAAATGGAAAAATCGTAGCGGCAATGTCGCTGATTATCCGCAGGGTGCTTGGAAACTTTTCTTTGATGTATGCGCCTCGTGCTCCAATCTGCGACTTCCACGACAAAGAAATGGTAAAGCGTTTGCTGGAAGAAGCAAAACCGCTCGCAAAAAAATACCATGCTTTCCTGCTTCGATTTGACCCGGAACTGCCAAGACTTCCGGAGCTGGAAGAAGAGTATCGTCAGATGGGTTTGCGCGTCCGCAATGATGGATGCGATAAATTCGATCTGATTCAGCCGCGCTATAACATGATCTTAAAGCTGGATGAGCCGACCTTTGAGGAATTGATGCCGCACTTCAGCGAGAAAACCCGCTATAATATCCGTCTTTCTGCAAGAAAGGGTGTTACCGTTCACTGGTCCAGAAGCGAGGAGGATCTCAAGAAGTTTTTTGAACTTTATGAGATCACTGCAGTGCGTGATCATATTGGACATCGTCCGTACGAATATTTTAAACGGATGCTTCATGCCTATGAAAACAGCGATCTGCTGCGTATCTATATTGCAGAGCATGAAGGAGAGGCTTTGTCTGGTGCAATCTGTATCCATTACGGAAACAAGACCTGGTATATCTACGGTGCAAGCTCCAACAATAAGCGCAATCTGATGCCAAACTATGCAATGCAGGCAGAGATGATCAAATGGGGCATCGAGAACGGCTCTGAAATCTACGATTTTGGCGGCGTGTTTATTCTGGATAAGACAAACGGTCTGTATAAATTCAAGGAAGGTTTTTGCCGCAGAGAGGGTGCTACCGAGTTTATCGGAGAGTTCGATCAGGTCTATAACCCGCTTCTGTATACCGGATTTGCAAAAATTCTGCCGCAGATTCAGCGCCTTCGTGCAAAGAAAAATCATCATGAGGACAGAAAAGTGCAGCAGCCAAAACAGCAGGAACCAAAAAAAGAAAATCAGGCATAAGAAAAAGGATGGCGAAAAGCCATCCTTTTTTGTTTGTATTTTATTTGGAAAGATTGTTTACATACAGGGTCTGTGTTGGGAAAGCAAAGCTTAAACCTTCCTCTTCAACAATCTGCATGATGCCGTAGTTGACCGTTTCCTTGATTCGCTGGAAGTCAGCAAAGGAAGTTGGACGGGTGAAGAACACCAGAGAGATTTCCAGGCTGCTGTCCTTAAAGCTGTTAAAGCGGATAACCGTATCCTCTGGAATAATTTCCGGATTCTGGTTTACCATCTCAGTGATGCGGGAAACACAGGTTTCCATTTTTTCTTTCGGGGTATCATAGGTCAGTCCGATCGAGAAAGAGGCACGGCGCTTGTTCATACGGGACCAGTTTGTAATTGGAGAAGAAACCAGACTGGAGTTTGGAACGATGACCAATGCATTCGGGAAGGTACGGATTCGGGTGGAACGGAAGGTGATATCTTCCACAACACCTTCGATATCCGGGGTGGAAATCCAGTCATCGACTGCAAAAGGTCTGTCGAATAAAATTACCATACCGCCAAACAGGTTCTGTGCGGTATCCTGTGCAGCAAGTGCAAAGGTTAAACCTCCAAGTCCGATACCGGTGATGATGGTTGTAACGTTTGTTCCGGTTTCGCTGAGGATTGCAATACCAGAAACAGTAAAGATCAGAACTTTGACAATCTTCTTTAAAAAGGTCATCAGGGTCTTGTTCAAATTAACGTCCAGATGCTCGTCCAGCTTGCTGCTGAACTGGAAAAAAGAACCGGATGCACAATCACAAAGTCTCAGCAGAATCCAGGTGATTACAATAATAAAGCTGATGCGGTATGCTTTGAGAAGAAATTGATTGAATCCTGCAGGCAGATGAAGGTTAATCAATGCAAAATAAAGACCACTGACAGCAAGCAGGCTTTTTAATGGTGTCAGAACAAAAGTAAGGGTAGAATGGTCTGTAATCTGGCGCTTTCTGTTTAACAGCTTTTCCAGAACTTTTACAATCCCCTTTGTAACGCTGGACTTAAAGATCCAAAAGGCAAGAAAAATTAAAACAGAAGCCAGAACTCGAAAAAGAAAAAGGTTGCTGGCAATAATGTCAGAAATCAAAGTAAGCAAAATAAGCACTTCCTTTCAGGAAAATCGGAGTAAAATTACTTTAAAAGTGTATCATGTTTAACATGATATTGCAATAAAAATAAGATAACAAAGACATGACAACGAGCCGGAATATTCCGGCTCGTTGTCAGAATAAATTCATTTTTCAGGGCTATTTGGTCTCTTCAGAATCGTTATTTTTATTTTGTTCTTCGGTGTTTTCGGGAAGCTGATCCATCTTTTTGTTCTTTTTAAGACCCTTACGAATCCGGATTTTTTTCAGGATCAACAGCACAATGATGATGACAACAGCAAGGATGATAAAGACAGGAATGTTAACTACCAGAAATACCAGAAGATCTTCAAAGAATACTTTGATACCGTATAAAGTGTTGGAGAAACCATTCTTGATACGTTCTGAGATGGTAGTAGCTCCTGCTCCGCTGATATTGCGGACTTCCTGAATGTCCAGATAGATGGTGGAGTAGTCCACCAGATTATCATAAGTCCTCAGCTGAGAAGAGAGAGAGTCAAGCTGCAGCCGTACTTCTGAGAGACGTGCCTCAATAGCGATGACCGCATCCACATTTTCAGCTTCCGCCATCAGTTCGATCAGGCGGTCATATTCTGCTTCCAAAGCCTCTTTGCGGGCCTCTGTGTCAGCATATTCCAAAGAGATATTTTCACTGGACAGGTTCTGGTGTGTAATGGTGCCGCAGTCATTCAGACTTCCAATGAAACCGTTCAGTTTATCGGACGGAATGCGGATGGTAAGGCTTGCGTATTTATTGATGTAGTTGCCCTGTGCATCTGAGCCGCCGGAACTGGAAGAACTCTCGATAAAACCGCCCAGCTCATTGACCAGATCGGTGACCTGCTGGATTGACTGGTCAAATTCCAGTGTTTCCATCGATACATTGGCACGCCAGATCAGTTTCAGATTCAGATTGTCCGGCATAGTGGTCTGAGAAATACCTTCCGAAAGAGCAGTGCCAGCAGTGTCTGGGTTAACCTTGTTTTCCGATATCATTACTTCTTCAGTTGGTGCTTCCACGCCGATTTCTTCTTCATAGGCAGCATCGTATGCAGCAGAAGAATTTGTTTGTGCGGCAGAACCGCCGCTGGAAGCACCGCAGGCTGCAAAGCTTAACGTGATTGCGGAAGCAGTAACAAGGGCAAAGACAGCGCGTATAAGGGAATATTTCTTCATAAGGATACTCCTTTCTGACAGAATGAAAATAAAGCATTTTTAAAATGACCTTTCTGTTTTTTAAGTGTAAAAAAAGAAAATTTTTCCTGCATAATTTTTAAAAACAATTTAAAATTGGCAAAAAGACGACAAAACAAAAACTTTGTTAGTCAAAACATATAAAACTGTGGGAAGAAAAGGGAGCTAAAACAAATCGTACTATACAAACCGAAGGAATTGCGGTACAATTTTCTATAAGAAAATCGCAAAAAAGAGCGAAAAGAGGGAATTTTATGAAACGCAGCAGCGGCGTTTTGCTGCATATCAGCAGCCTGCCGGGAAAATATGGGATTGGTACTCTGGGGCATGAAGCCAGAAAGTTTGCGGATTTTTGTCATCAGGCAGGACTTGGCTGGTGGCAGGTGCTTCCAATCGGGCCGACCGGTTATGGGAATTCACCCTATCAGTCTGATTCGGTATTTGCAGGGAATCCAAATTTGATCGATCTGGAAGAATTGATTGAAGAGGGATTGCTCAGTCAAAAGGAATGTGACAAAAAGGACTGGGGCGATAACAGCAAAAAAGGAAAGAGCAAAGTTTGCTTTGATAAGGTATCAGCCGCCAAACAAGAGCTGCTGCATCAGGCTTTTTTGAGTGCAAGAAAAAAGACCGAATACTGGAAGCAGGTAGAACTCTTTTTTCAGGAACAGTATGACTGGCTTTCTGATTATGCGCTCTATCTCAGCTTAAAGGAAAAGATGGGGCAAAAGCCGTGGATGGAATGGGAAGAGAAGATTCGTTTTCGAGATGCCAAAACGCTGGATAACTGGAAAGAAACATTAAAGCAGGAGATGGAATATCCTGTTTTTGTCCAGTATCTGTTTTACAGTCAGTGGATGAAATTCAAGGAATACTGCAACCGTAAGGGTGTGCGCTTGATTGGTGACATTCCAATTTACGTTGCGCCGGATAGCTGTGACACCTGGGTAAATCTCAAGCTGTTTGAGTATGATGAAAAAGGTTATCCAATCAGAGTGGCAGGATGTCCGCCGGACTATTTTTCCAAAACAGGACAGCTTTGGGGAAATCCGCTTTATCGCTGGGATGTGATGGAACAGGATGGGTATGATTGGTGGATCAAACGAATCGGTGCGATGAGTAAACTGTTTGATTTAATCCGCATCGACCATTTCCGCGGATTTGCGGGGTATTATGCCATTGATGCAAAAGCTTCGACCGCAGAACACGGTGTATGGGAAAAAGGTCCTGGAGAAAAGCTGTTTTTGGCAATCCGCAAGCAACTTCCAAAGGTTGCACTGATTGCAGAGGACCTGGGTGTTATCACTGAGGATGTCTGCCAGCTGCGGGATCAGTTTGGATTCCCTGGAATGAAGGTGCTTCAGTTTGCATTTTCTCCAAAGGAAGAGAGCGAATATCTGCCGCACAATTGTCCGAAGCGCTCGGTTATTTATACCGGAACCCATGATAATGACACCAGCCTTGGCTGGATGAAAACTGCATCGAAGGAAGAGCTTTCTATGGCAAAGGCTTACCTTGGAACATCCGGGAAAAAGAACTTTTCCTGGGCAATGATTCATGCAGCGTGGGTTTCTCCCTGTGAGCTTGCCATTGCTCCGATGCAGGATTTTCTGGGGCTGGATTCTTCTGCGAGAATGAATACGCCTTCCACTGTCGGTGGAAACTGGGAGTGGAGGATGCAGTCTTCGGATGTTGACAAAAAGCTTGCCCGGGAAATATTGAAACTCAATCAGGCAAGCTGGCGAAGCCCAGTTTACAACAAAAAAGTTAAGGCAAAAGTCAAAAAATAGAAATGAGAGAATAGGGATGGAGGCAAGGAGTATGGAAGAAAAGCTTGGTCAGTTTTTGAAGGCTCATTTTTCGTGCGATATTTTGCAGGCTACCAATGAACAGCTTTATCAGGCTCTGGTATGGTATATAAGAGAAATAGTCGGGAAGATGGAACAAAATGTGTCGAAAAAGGCAGAAAAACAGGGGAAAAAGCTATACTATGTTTCGGCAGAATTTTTAATGGGAAGACTTCTTTCTAACAATCTTCTCAATTTGGGATTGTATGAACAGGTTCAAAGTGTGCTGGAAAAATACGGCAGATCGCTGGCAGAGCTGGAAGAACAGGAAGCAGAACCTTCACTTGGAAACGGCGGATTGGGCAGACTGGCAGCATGTTTTTTGGATTCTATTGCGACCCTTGGAATTTCTGGAGAAGGGGTAGGGTTGCTGTACCACTTTGGATTATTCCGTCAGCGTTTTGAACAGAATAGCCAGAAGGAATATCCTGACCGATGGCTGACAGAAAATGCTGAATTTCTGCATCGGACCGATCTGGTATTTCCGGTTCATCTCAAGGACACAACTGTTCATGCCAGAATGTATGAACTGGACGTTGTAGGCTATGCTATGCCGGGAGAAGAAGCGCAGACAACAAAACTCAAGCTGTTTGATCTGGAAGAGGTAGACGAAGGTCTTGTCAAAAATGGAATCGAGTTTGATAAGGAGGATATCCGCCACAACCTGACTCTGTTTTTGTATCCGGATGACAGCGATGAAGCAGGCAGAATGCTGCGAATCTATCAGCAGTATTTTATGGTCAGCGCAGCAGCGCAGATGATTTTGAAAGAAACCAAAGAACGCGGATGTCCATTGGAGCAGCTTGACCAATATGTCGTCATTCAAATCAACGACACGCACCCGACCATGATTATTCCGGAATTGATTCGTCTGCTGATGGAGGAAGGAATCGGTTTAGATCAGGCAATCCGTCTGGTTTCCAGAACTTGTGCCTATACCAATCACACTATCTTGGCGGAAGCGCTGGAAACATGGCCGCTGTCCTTTTTGGAAAAGGCAGTTCCTCAGTTGGTGCCGATCATCGAACATCTGGACAAGCGCGCAAAAGCACTTTCTCACGATCCTAAAACCGCTATCATCGACAGCTGGGAACAGGTACATATGGCGCATATTGATATCCACTATGGCTTTTCCATTAATGGCGTGGCAAAACTGCACACTGATATTTTAAAATCCAGCGAGCTCAACGCTTTTTATGAACTGTATCCGGAACGTTTTCATAATGAAACAAACGGAATCACCTTCCGACGCTGGTTAATGTTATGTAATCCGCAGCTGTCAGCATATATCACTTCGCTGATTGGGGAGGGCTGGAAAAAGGATGCACAGGAACTGCAAAAGCTGCTGAATTTTGCGGAAAATGAAACGGTTCTCAAAGAGCTTCTCTCCATCAAACAGCAGAGAAAGCAGATTCTGGCAGAAGAAATCAGCAGCAGAATGGGAATCGAAATCAATCCAAATTCGATTTATGATATTCAGATCAAGCGCCTGCACGAGTACAAACGCCAGCAGATGAATGCTCTGTATGCAATCTGGAAGTATTTTGAAATTAAATCTGGAAAACTCCCAAAACGTCCAATTACCCTTTTATTTGGAGCCAAGGCAGCTCCAGCATACACCATTGCAAAGGATATCATCCACCTGATTTTATGTTTGCAGCAGCTGTTTGCAGAAGATCCTCAGGTTGCACCTTATTTGAAAATTGTGATGGTGGAAAATTACAACGTCAGCTGGGCAGAAAAGTTGATTCCAGCCTGTGATGTCTCCGAGCAGATCTCGCTTGCATCCAAAGAAGCAAGTGGCACCGGTAACATGAAGCTGATGCTCAATGGAGCAGTTACACTGGGTACTATGGATGGTGCTAATGTGGAAATTGCTCAGCTGGTTGGAAAAGAAAATTGCTATATTTTTGGAAAATCCAGCGATGAGGTCATGAAACTGTATGAGACAAAAGGATACAGCTCCAGAAAAATCTACGAGCAGGACCTGATGATTGAAAGATTGGTCGATTTTATCATCAGCAAAGAGATGATAAAACGGGGCGATCCTCTGCCATTGTGCAGACTTTATAAGGAAATCATAAACAAGGACTGGTTCATGACACTGCTTGATCTGAAAGAGTATATCCAGGTTAAAGAACAGATGTTCCTTGATTTTGAAGACCGCCTAGCATGGAGCAGAAAGATGCTTTATAACATTGCACAAGCGGGATATTTTTCTTCAGACCGCACAATAAAAGGATATTGTCAGGATATCTGGAAGCTGTAAATTTTTTCTGGATAGATTTTTTCAATTACTTTCCAAAATGCCATTATAAAAAACAATGGCATTTTGATAGATCAGCTCTTGACGAAAAAAGGCGCGATATGACAGAATGAATAACAGCGAAAAATTTTGTCAGGAGAGAAAGAAAATGGAATCCAAAGTTTATTACGCAATGTCCTTTTATAATACCACAGATACGATGCAGACCGAAAAGAAGGCAAAAGAACAGTTTGAAATTCATATCATGCCTACCCCGCGCGCTATTTCCACCAGCTGTGGACTGGCAATCCGCTTTGAGGGTGTGGATGAGCAGGCTTATCTTCAGTTTGCCTTGCAGCAGCAGGTTCCTCTGGGATTGTATCGCATTGAGATGAAGGAAGATGGAGAACCAAAAGCAGAGAGTATTTTTGTTCGAGAGCCGTAAATCTGCAAGAATTGTCAGATTAATTTTCACTCAGGAATAAAATTTTGTTATTTTTGATAAGAAATTGCTTGACAAGAGCAGATAGAATGGAGTATACTGGTAACGGTTTCGAAACTGTAAAATAAAGACACATGGAAAAGGAGGCTGATGACATGACCAAGAAGATGAATCTTACCGATTGCGGAAAAGTGAATATGCGGGGAATGTTTGAGCCTTCCAAAACAGGTGTTTGTTAATTTTTTAAAAAACAGGACTGAGGTCTTGTGCTGGACAGTTGTGTCCTTACAATCTGCTTGAAAAGCATCCCTGCGCAAACGGGGATGCTTTTTTTGTTTTCGGATCACGGAAAAAATTTTGTTGATCCGAAAGAAAAGATTCTAATCGGGATGAGGGAATCTTTTTTAAGAAAAGACAGCTTGACAGAGGGGGAGAGAAATAAGCTGTTTTAGGAGAGTAATCTTGAAAAAAGGACAGGAGAGTGATTTATTTGCAAAAGGACCAGAAACAAAGCGCATTTTCTGTTGTGTTCCGATTTGTTCGGAGCAATTTGTGGTTGTTTGGATTGGGATTATTGTGCTCGGTGCTCAATACGGCGTTTAACTCACTGACCCCGCAGATTATCCGCTTGACTGTTGACTCGATTATTGGTTCGGGGGAACTTCCGGCATGGCTGGAAAATTTGGGTGTCGGACAGATGGCGGCCGACGATCCTGCAAAAATGCTTTTATTAGCTGCAGCTGCAGTGTTGATTACAGCAATTTTGTCGGGAATTTTTAGCTTTTTTGCGCGTTTAAATACCGCAAAGGCTTCGGAAAATTCGATCAAGGCGCTGCGTGATGAGTTATTTGGCCATATCCAGAAACTTCCGTTTTCCTGGCACACAGCCCATCAGACTGGTGAGATTATCCAGCGTTGTACTTCGGACGTTGAGGTTATCCGAAACTTTATCAGTGCACAGATGGTGGAAGTATTCCGTATCTGCTTTTTGATTGTCATGACGATGGCACTGATGTTTTCGATGAATGTAAAGATCTCGATGGTCGCAGTAGTGTTTGTTCCAATTATTGTATTTTATTCTTTCTTCTTCAGTTCCAAAATCTCCAAAAGATTTATGGATGCTGACGTTGCAGAAGGTGTTTTATCCTCCGTTGTTCAGGAAAATCTGACCGGTGTCCGCGTTGTCCGCGCTTTTGGACGAGAAAATTTTGAGATTGAGCGCTTTGATGAAAAGAACAGCGCTTTTTCGGAACTTTGGATTCGTCTGGGACATATGATGACCGCTTACTGGAGTACCGGCGACCTGATTATGGCTTTGCAGGTGCTGACTGTAATTTGTTTCGGTACTGTCAGTGCAGTGCATGGAGAGATCACACTGGGTGAATTTTTGGCGTTTGTTTCCTACAATGCAACGCTGACCTGGCCAGTGCGCTCACTGGGTAAAATTCTTTCTGAAATGAGCAAAACTGGCGTATCGATTGGACGTGTCAGCTACATTTTGGAATCCGAACCGGAAAAGGACCCACCAAGAGCGTTAACTCCTGACATGCATGGAGACATTTGTTTTGAGCATGTAACCTTTGGGTATGAAAATCAGAAACCGGTTTTGGATGATATCTCCTTTACCATCAAGGCTGGTACAACTTTTGCAATCCTTGGTGGAACCGGAAGCGGAAAAACGACTCTGATGCATCTGCTCAACCGCCTGTATGATCTGGATGAAGGTCAGGATGGATGTCATGGAAGCGGCAGAATCACGATTGGCGGAGTGGATATCGCAAAGATCAAGCGTTCTTACTTAAGAAAAAATGTCGGAATCGTTTTGCAGGAGCCGTTCCTATTTTCTCGCACCATTCAGGAGAACATTGGTATTACCTGCGAAGAAAAGGATCGCGATGCGATGCTCGAATATGTTCGCTCGGCAGCCCGTTCTGCTTGTGTGGATGAGGCAATCCAGAATTTCACCAACGGTTATGATACGATTGTAGGTGAACGCGGTGTTACCTTGTCCGGTGGACAGAAACAGCGTGTTGCAATTGCAAGAATGCTGACTCAGAACGCGCCAGTTATGATCTTTGACGATTCCCTTTCAGCAGTTGATGCGGAAACAGATGCAAAAATCCGCAAACAGCTGAAAGAAAAGATGGGAAATGCTACGACGATTCTGATTTCTCACCGTATCACAACCTTGATGCAGGCTGATCAGATTCTGGTTTTGGATAATGGAAAGGTAGCCGACATCGGTACTCATGAAGAACTGATTTCCAGAAAAGGAATCTATCAGGATATCTATCAGATACAGATGAATAACGCAGACCGAGAGCTTTTGAAACAGGCAGACTCGGAACACCCAACAGAAAGCAGGTGATCCTATGGGTAATCCAAATCGTGATGATGAGGTGCAGAGCAACAAATCCTTTCAGTTTTCTATCTGGAAGCGTTTGTTTCCATTTGCAAAACCATACAAAAAGCTGCTGCTCCTGATTGTTATTACCAATATTTTAATTTCAATTGTAGATGTATCGCTTCCGTTATTTCAGCGCTATGCGGTAGATAACTTCATCGAGAAGGGAACTCTGGACGGATTGCCGGTATTCATCGCTGCATACCTTGCAGTTATTATACTTCAAGTATTAAGCTTTGTGTTTTATACCTTAAGTGCAATGAAAACAGAGATGAGGATGGGCCGAGATCTCAAAAGAGCCTGCTTTGTCCACCTCCAAATCCTCTCATTTTCTTACTATAACACAACGCCGGTTGGATATATTCTGGCTCGTGTTATGAGTGATACCAACAAGATCGCAGCAATCACAGCATGGGATCTGATCGATATTTTGTGGGCACTGTCCTACGTATCCTTTGCATTTTTGTCGATGGCAATGCTGGATCTGCGCCTTGCCCTGATGGTTATGGTAATCGTTCCGGTCATTGCAGTGCTGACTACCTACTTCCAGAAGCGAATTTTGTTCTGGAACCGAAAGGTTCGTTCGATCAACTCCCGCATTACTGGAGCTTTCAACGAGGGAATCATGGGTGCTAAAACCTCGAAGACGTTGGTTATCGAGGACAAAAATACGCATGAATTTTCTGAGTTGACCGAAGAAATGCGCAATGCATCCGTTCGCGCAGCAGGACTTAACGCTCTGTATATTCCACTTGTTATGTTGGCAAGCTCCGCTGCAACAGCAATTGTTTTGGCACGAGGAGGAAATCTGGTGCTGGAACATGGCATTCTGATTGGTACCTTGTCCGCATTCACAACCTACGCGGTATCGATCTTTGAGCCGATTCAGCAGATGGCGCGTGTTTTGGCAAATATCATTGCAGTTCAGCCAAACATTGAACGTGTTATGGGATTGTTGGATCAGAAGCCCAACATTGTAGATACACCGGAAGTTATCGAAAAATATGGTGACAGCTTCCATCCTAAAACAGAAAACTGGGAGCCAATTAAGGGTGATATCGAGTTTGACGATGTTTCTTTCCGCTATCCGGATGGTGAGGAAGAGGTACTTAGTCACTTCAGCCTGAAAATCCCAGCTGGAACCAATGTGGCGATTGTTGGAGAAACTGGTGCAGGAAAATCCACACTGGTCAATCTTGCCTGCCGATTCTTTGAGCCAACTGGCGGAAGAATCCTGATTGATGGAAAAGATTATCGAGAAAGAAGCCAGCTTTGGCTGCATAGCCGACTGGGATATGTTCTGCAAAATCCGCATCTGTTCTCCGGAACAGTTATGGACAATATCCGCTATGGACGTTTGGATGCTAACGATGAGGAAGTAAAGCAGGCTGCTAAGGCAGTTTCCGCAGATACGGTAGTGGAACATCTGGAAAATGGCTATGACAGTGATGTAGGTGAAGGCGGAGATAAGCTTTCCACCGGCGAAAAACAGCTGATTTCCTTTGCAAGAGCCGTGTTGGCAGATCCGGCAATTTTTGTGCTGGACGAAGCTACCAGCTCGATTGATACTCAAACGGAACAGCTGATTCAGAACGCAACGATGCACCTGCTGGAAGGAAGAACCTCTTTCCTGATTGCACACCGTCTGTCCACCATCCGACAAGCAGATTTGATTCTGGTTGTTAAGGACGGAAAGATTGTGGAGCAGGGTAAACATGAGGAGCTTTTGAGGAAGGGCGGCTACTATCACGACCTTTATTCCAAGCAATTCCAGGAAGAAGAGATGAGCAGCAAGTTAAACAGCTAATTTCCTGGGAAATAAAAAAAGAGGTATTCTGTACCATACAGAATACCTCTTTTTTATAGGTTTGTTTCGACAAAATGGACAGGATATTGATCCCAATACTGAGAGTAAATTTTATGAACATTACCATCCAGATTCATTTGGTACATGCGGAAAATGACAGGAATATTTTTAGGCTGCCATTGTTCCTGATAGGAATAACAATAGTGCATTCCTAATTTCTTCATCACTTTTCCGCTATTTGGGTTCTTTTTATCATGTGTTGCTGTAATAAATGGGATTGTTTTTACTTTTTGTATATGATCGAGGAGACATTTTCCTGCTTCCGTGGCAATTCCCTGATGCCAGAAGTTTCGATGAATTCCATATCCAAGATCATGACTTTCGTTGGGGCTGATGTTGATATAACCAATTGGAATATGATCCTCTTTCAAGCAGATCGCATAGCGATATCCAAGAGGGAGAGAATAGGTTTCCAGAAAATTTGTTTGTAGGAAAGCAAGAGTCTCCTCCATGGACTGATGTGTAAACCAGGGAAGAAAGGTGTTGACTTCCGGGTCACTTAAAATGGAAAACAAAGCCGGAAGATCTTCTCGAACAAACTGACGTAAGATTAAACGGTTGGTTAAGAGAGTTGGTGTGTTTTCCATAAGACGCCTCCTTCTGGTAGAACAGCGTGAAAAAAGGATTTTACTTTAAAAATAAAAAACAATTTCCTTTTTTGTATTATAGCATAACTTGAAATGAAAAAGAGAATCTGATATAATCAAACAGTTATGTTTACAGTTTTTTAAAATTTAATTTAGCAGATACAGAGGAATTTTCTTTTTGCAAGGTTTGATAAAACTTTGCCATGCGATCCGAAGGAGGATAGTTTACTAACTGAAACCTCCGAATTCCTCTTTTATGCAATAGAATAAAAAAGAAAGGAAGGAAGAGAAAATGCAGAACAAACATTGTGACAGAAATTTTTACAGGACAGTATTGATGATTGCAATCCCGATTGTCATCCAAAACCTGATCAGCATTGGATTGAATATGGCAGATACAATCATGATCGGTAAACTGGGTGTCGATGAACTTGCAGCGGTTGGAACAGCAAACAGACTGTATTTTATTTTTTCCACGCTGTGTTTTGGAATTTACAGCGGTGCAGCAGTCTATGTTTCTCAATACTGGGGTGTGCGGGATATCAAGAATATTCGCCGCACATTTGGTATCGATATTTTGCTGGGAACAGGAATGTCACTTTTCTTTACAGCGCTGGCACTCTTTTTTGCACCACAGATTCTGTCTTTGTTTACAAGAGATGCCCGAGTAATCGAACTTGGAGGTCAGTATCTGAAAATTGTAGCGATTTCCTATTTCTTCACCTCCATGTCGTTTGCAATTAACTTTAACTCCCGTGCAATCCATCAGTTGAAAGTACCTACTATTATCAATATGTTGGCTTTGTTTATCAATCTGGGCCTCAACTATGTTTTGATCTTTGGAAAGTTAGGTATGCCGAAACTGGGAGTTCGGGGTGCTGCACTGGCAACATTGATTGCCCGTGTTATCGAATTTGCCTTGATGGTAACCTTTGTTTATTCCAATTCGGAACATCCGCTTGCTGGAAAACCGAAGGAACTGTTCAGCTTCGATAAAGAAATGTTCCGTCGTGTACTGAAAACATCCCTCCCTGTTATTATTTCGGAGGGCGGATGGAGTATCGGTAACTCGGTGTACTATATCGCGTACGGTATGCTGGGCGCTTCTGCTTTGGCAGTCGTTCAGGTAGCTTCTACCATCAATGACCTGTTCCAGTCGGTATTCTTCGGTATCGGTAATGCAAGCGCTGTTATGATCGGAAATGAGCTTGGCCGCCGCGAAGAAGAAAAGGCATATTCCTATGCAGTGGTTTTCCTCAAAATGACCTTTATCGTTAACCTTGTGATGTCGGTATCGCTCTTCCTGTCAGAGGGTGCGGTTATCAGCTTGTATGACTTTGATGCTGCGACCAACAGCATGCTCGCAAACACCATTACCGTTTATGCAATTTATATGCTGCCAAAGATGTTTACCTATGTTTTATTCTGCGGTATCCTTCGTTCGGGCGGCGATACTCGTTTCTGCATGATGCTCGATTTGATGGGCGTATGGATTATCGGTGTTCCACTGGCTTTCCTGGGAGTTCTGGTTTTGAAGCTCCCACTGCATCTGGTGGTTGCAATGGTCTTCTTTGAAGAGTGGGTAAAACTTGTTTTTGCATCCCTTCGGTTTAAAAGTAAAAAATGGGCGCATACTTTAATTGATTGATAAAAAAAGGTACTGGAAACAGTACCTTTTTTTGTATATTCATACATGTGAAAATGAAAGAAAGGGTTGGAAACAGCATGTTGTTCATCTTTCAAGAATCAAGTGAAAAATAAATAGTTAATTTAACCAAAAAACAAGATAAAAAATCAGAAAAACAAATGATTTATTCTTTGAGTTTTCAATATATCAAAAAAATATTGCTTTTTTCACAAAAAACGATTATAGTTAAAAAGGAAATAGAATAACTGGAGGGAAGAAAATGAACAAAAATATCGACATCGGCACCAAAATTAAAAAATATCGTAAAGACAAAAAATATACCCTCAAAATGCTTTCGGAGCAGACCGGACTCTCTATTGGTTTCCTCTCCCAGCTGGAACGAGGCATGACCACAATTGCAATTGACTCGTTGGCAAATGTTGCAAGAGTTTTAGGTGTGGAACTGGCTGACTTTTTTGAAAGCGATACAAAAGCAGGAAGCGATCCGGTAACACATGGCTATGATATGCCTATGACTCAGATTGGACCGGAAATTATTCAGTATACGCTGAGCAAGAATGTAGAGGGATACAACCTCTTCCCGAGATTGTTTTATCTGCTTCCATTCGGAGAAGAGCCGGAAAGCGAACCAGAACCATACAAGCATGAAGGAGAAGAATTTATCTACGTTCTGGAAGGAATCCTTGCTTTAGAGCTGGAAGGCAAACATTATACACTCTATCCAGGAGACAGCATCCAGTTTAGTTCCAAGACCCGTCATAACTGGAAAAACCAGACTTCGAAAATTACCAAAATCCTGATGGTGAACACACCAAACCCAATGAAAAAAGAAGATTAGAAAAAGAGTAAGGAAAAAGATTTTCTGCAAAGACTGATTTTAAAGTGCAGGAGGTCTTTTTCTTTTTTTAAAAATATACATAAGGGATAGGAAAGTATTTTCTGACTGTACTTGAAAGCTAAATGATTTTTTGAAGCTTTCAGAGATTTTTTGTAGTTTTTATTGGAAAATCACACGAAAAATCTATAATATATTACACATATAAAATTATTTCAATTTGTCTCTGAAACAAAAGCATTGTAGAAACTACCATTGAAATAGAAGAAAATGTGGATAAAATATATAAAAATAAATCAATATGTGGAATTTTAATTAAACTAAATGGAAAGAATTTTGTTATGCACAGATAAGAAGACGAAAAAATGATAATTCGTTAAGAAAGTAACACTTGACTGTACGAAAGAGAAACAATATAATTTTTATAATAGATGAAGTCTATGATGATTAAAGTCACAGCTTTATCCTATGAATATCAAATATTGTTTTGAAGAACAACGACCTGTCGGTCAGATGTGTCAAAGATACAAAGAGAGATACACATAAAACTGGCCGGAAACGAAAGTTTGGGGGAGGAATTTTTAGATGGCAACAGAAACTCTGAGCAGAGAACGAGTTCTGGAAATCATCGAAGAATGTGGCGGAGATAAAGAACATCTTCTTTCCATTCTGATTGAAATTCAGAGAGAGTGCAGACGTAACTATATCAATGAAGCAAGTGCTAAAGTTGTAGCAGAAAAGCTGGATATTCCGCTGGTACAGCTTTATGATATTCTGACATTCTACGCAATGCTGGAAACCAAGCCAAGAGGCAGATATATCATTGAGGTTTGCAACAATGCTCCTTGCTATATTTCAAAATCTCATGTAATGGCAAAATTCCTGCGCAAAGAACTGGGCATCAATTTTGGCGAAACCACCCCAGACGGCATGTTCAGCCTCCAGTATATGCCGTGTGTTGGTGCATGTAATATTGGTCCGGTTATCAAAATCGGCGATAAAGTATATGGAAACCTGAATGAGGACCGCATCAGAAAAATCCTCAAAGAATTGAGAGAAAACGCCCAGTAAGTAAGGGCTGAGGAAAGGATGTCATATATGTCTAAGACAATACAGCTTTTGACAGCCCGCTGCGGCAAAATCCGTCCTGACTCTGTGGCGGACTATATCGCAAACGGCGGTTTTTCGGCTCTGAAAAAAGCAATGAGCATGGCTCCAATGGAGATCATCAATGAAATCATTGATGCAAAACTTTTGGGACGCGGCGGCGCTTCCTATCCAGCAGGCAAAAAGTGGAAACAGCTTTATGAAATTGAAGGAGATCCAAAATATATTGTCTGCAATGCCGACGAAGGCGAACCGGGAACCTTTAAAGATAAGGTTTTGCTGGAAAAAGATCCGCTGAGCATCATCGAAGGTATGGCAATTGCAGGTTATGTTTTTAACTCGCATGATGGTTATATTTATATCCGCGGTGAGTACCGTGAGATCCAGAAACTGTTCCAGGCTGCAATTGACAATGCGGTAAAAGCAAACTATCTGGGCGACAACATCATGGGTTCCTACTTCAGCTTCCGCGTACATATTGTTTCGGGTGCTGGTGCTTATATCTGTGGTGAAAACTCCGGTCTGCTCAACTCCATTGAAGCAAAAACCGGTCGTCCTCGTGTAAAACCACCGCATCTGGCAGAGGTTGGTCTCTATTCTCAGCCAACTCTGGTAAACAACGTAGAATCCTTTGCAAGCGTACCTCAAATTATTAATATGGGCGGCAAAGCATTCCAGGAACTGGGCGTAGAAGATTCCGGCGGTACCAAGTTGATCTGTCTGTCCGGTAACGTAAATCGCAGAGGTACTTTTGAAGTGCCGATTGGCGGTGTTACTCTGCGTGATATTATTTTTGACCCTGAATTTGGCGGCGGTATTCCGGATGGTAAAGAGCTTAAATGCTATCATCTGGGTGGTCAGTCCGGCCCAATCGGTTTCCCAGAACAGCTGGATACCCGTTATGACCACACTTCCCTGAAAAAACAGGGACTGAGCATCGGTTCCGGTGCAGTAGTTGTACTGGACGATACTGTATGCATCATTGATTACCTGAAGAAGGTATCGGAATTCTTTATCCATGAAAGCTGTGGTAAATGTGTTCCATGCCGTGAAGGTAACCGTCAGATGTACATGATCCTGCATAAATTTGCAACAGGACTTGCAACAGAAAAAGATTTTGAGCGTCTGGAACGCCTGTCCTTTACTATGGCTACCGCATCTTCCTGCGGTCTGGGTCAGTCGGCTTCCACCGCACTTGACTCCTGTCTGAAACATAGACGTGAAGAATTCCAGGCACACATCAACGGCATTTGTCCGGTTTGTTTAAATAGCAGAAAGTATGGTGACCAGTATGCATATTGATCCAAATAAGATGGTTACAATTAACATTGACGGTATTCCGGTAACCGTGCCATCCGGTACCACAATTATGGAAGCCGCAAGAAAAGTCGGTATTAAAATTCCATCCCTGTGCCACCATCCTGACCTGGGAGTCCGCGCATTCTGTCGTGTATGTCTGGTAGAAGACAGCCACAGCAGAAGACTGAAAACTGCCTGCAACAACCTGGTTGATGAGGCAGGCGACATCACCACCAATTCTCCAAAGGTAAGAAAAGCTCGTCAGACCGTTCTGGAGCTGCTGCTTGCAAACCATCCACAGGATTGTCTGCATTGTGAAAGAAACGGCAAATGTGAACTTCAGACTCTGGCAGCAGAATATAATATCCGCGGTAATATCTTTGATCCAGTTTGGAAACCGGTTCCAAAAGAACTGAGCAATCCAGCTCTGGTTCGCGATATGACAAAATGTGTTCGCTGCGGTCGTTGTGTAGAGGCTTGTCAGGCAATTCAGACAACCAATGCAATCGGTTATAGCGGACGTTCCACCGATTTCAAGATTACAACCGCATTTGAGAAGCCACTGAGCGAATCTCCTTGCGTATACTGCGGACAGTGTGTTGCAGTATGTCCAGTTGGTGCATTGTATGAAAAAGATGATACCAAACGTGTTTGGGATGCAATCGACAATAAAGATAAATTTGTTGTTGTTCAGACCGCTCCGGCTGTCCGTGTAGCAATCGGTGAAGAATTTGGCATGGAGCGCGGCGCAATTGCAACTGGTAAGATGGTTGCTGCTCTGCGCAGACTGGGCTTTGACAAAGTATTCGATACCGATTTCTCTGCTGACCTGACCATTATGGAAGAAGGTTACGAGCTGCTTGACCGTATGAAGAATGGCGGTACTCTGCCAATGATTACCTCCTGCAGCCCAGGTTGGATCAACTTTGTGGAAAAGACCTATCCTGATCTGCTTCCGCATGTTTCTTCCTGCAAATCCCCACAGCAGATGTTCGGTGCAATCGCAAAAACTTACTATGCTGACAAGATGGGCATTCCACGTGACAAGATGTTTGTTGTTTCGATCATGCCTTGTATCGCAAAGAAATATGAATGTCAGCGTCCGGAAATGAATTCTTCCGGCTATCAGGATGTCGATGTTGTTTTGACCACCCGCGAGCTTGCAAAGATGATTCGTATGGCTGGACTGGACTTTAACTTCCTGCCAGAGGAAGAATTTGACCATCCGCTGGGACTTGGTTCCGGTGCTGGTGCAATCTTCGGTACTTCCGGCGGTGTAATGGAGGCTGCAATCCGTACCGTATACGAAGTTGTTACCGGAAAAGAACCACAGAGCCTCGACTTTACTGCATGCAGAGGTCATGAAGGCATTAAGGAAGCAACTTTGGATCTGGATGGAACACCAGTTAAGGTTGCTATTACAAACGGTCTGAAGAATGCAAGAGTTCTGATGGATAAGATTCGTGCAGGAGAAGCAGACTATCAGTTTATTGAAGTTATGTGCTGTCCAGGCGGTTGCGTAGGCGGCGGCGGTCAGCCATTTAGAACAACAGCTGCAATCCGCGAGCATCGTATGGATGGACTGTACAAAGTAGATAAGAATATGAATCTGCGTCAGTCCCATAAGAATCCGGATATCCAGACCCTGTACAGCGAATTCCTCAAAGAGCCAAACAGCCATCTGGCTCATGAACTGCTGCATACTCACTACGAGGATCGTTCGGATAAATAACAATACTAAAATCAAAAGGACAGTACCAAACAGGTACTGTCCTTTTTTATCGTTTTATCGCTGGATATTATCAATTCCAAGTTTTATGAATTCCCGCATGGCAAGAGTGACATAAGAAGAATTTTTATAATAAAAATAAGCAAAACGTTTGGTGTGGTCAGAATTGATTTTATAGTATACCAGATTGGATACCGGTGGGGTTCGGGTTACCAGAGTATCACTGACCAGTGTAATGCCGATATTGTTACAGACAATGTTATAGGCGGTGGTGAGCTGGTCAACCTCCAGCTGAATTTTGGGGGTAAATCCTGCCTGCTCACAGAGAGAATCCAGCTGGATGCGGGTATCGTTGCCGTGGCGCAGAGCGATGAAGGTGTGATCCTGAAACGTTTCCATGGAGATGCACGGAGTAAGAGGGTCAATGTGCTTTTTGCTTAGGATATCGGCGTGTGTGAGCGCGCAGGAACGGTTTTGGATGCAGACAGGATCGGATACAGGGACAGCCAGCAAAAGCTGCTCTGAGCAGAACAGCTCGCGCTGATAAATGCTTTCATCCATAGGATGGTTGTCCAGAACAAGGTCCAGATCTCCTTTAAATAATTTTTCTTCCAGATAGGCGATATTTCCCTCGCTGAGTTTTACATCCACACCGGGGTAGAGGCGATTAAATTCACTGATAATCTGCGGAAGAACCAGAGCAGAGAAGGCATTGTTGGAGCCGATGGAGAGGTGTCCTGTCTTTAATCCACGCACGTCGTTGAGATAGTTTTCAAATTCATTTTCCAGCGTCATAATTTTTTCAATGTAGCGGATATATTCTGCACCACATTCGGTCAGCTGCAAAGGGGATGCATTTCGGTTGAAAATAGGGAATCCCAGTTTTTGCTCCGTCTTTTTGACCAAGGCACTTAAACAGGGTTGGGTGACATAAAGATTTTTGGCAGCCTTGGTAAAGCTTTTTTCCTTATAGACCTCATAGACATATTCCATATTACGAAACATCTGCTCACACTCCATAAATAAATATTTATGATTTTTATAAATATATAAATATTTGATTTTATTATAAAATGGATTTATACTTAAGTCAAGCTAAAACAAGGGGGCGACAACGAAGAATGAATCCGGTTATTGGAATTATCGGTGGAATGGGTCCACTGGCAACCTGCGATTTGATGCAGAAGATCATTGAATATACCGATGCCGACACAGACCAGGACCATGTCAGAATCTGTGTTGACTGCAATACAAACATTCCAGATAGAACCACAGCAATTCTGCATGGTGGAAAAAGCCCGGTTCCAGAGCTCGTCAAGAGCGCGAAACGACTGGAGGCAATGGGAGCACAGGTACTGATAATGTCCTGCAACACAGCACATTATTTTTATGATGATATGATCCCTTATCTGGAAACACCGTTCTTGAACATGATCAATGAGACAGCCGCTTTTTTGAAATGGATTAATACTTCCAAAGTAGGCGTTCTGGCAACTGACGGAACAAGAGAAAGCGGTATTTTTGAAAAAGCTCTGAGAAATGAAGAGATCCAGACGGTATATCCATCTGAGAAAAATCAGAAACTGCTGATGTCATTGATTTACGATTACATCAAAGCAGGAAAATCAGGAATCGAAAACCTGCCAGTACAGGGAATCCTGGATGAAATGTGGGAACAGGGAGCAGAAAAAATTATTATGGGTTGTACCGAGCTTCCGATTTTGTTTGAGAGATTAGGCATGATGAATAACGATATGATCGACCCGACTGTAATTCTGGCACAGAGTGCCCTGCGAGCAGTGGGCAAAAAGCTCAAACCAACCGCATTGATTGAGCTTGTCAGAGGTGGGAAACTGGTAAGCAGTGACAGAACACATCAGGCGGTCGTATAAATAAGAATCTATTTTGTGGGAAAGCAAAGAAGCAGCAGCTTTGTAGAAAAGCGGCTGCTTCTTTGTCTTGCATCCAAAAAAGATAAGGTCTATAATAGAAAAAAATCCAACAGGATTTGCTTTAAGGAGGAAACTGATATGCATACAGCAATGACACAACAGCAGGCTTATGAGCTGCTCAAACAGTATAACAAGGACCCATTTCATTTAAGACATGCGCGTACCGTAGAGGGTACCATGCGTTACTTTGCAAGGGAACTGGGCTATGGAGAAGAGGAAGATTTCTGGGGTATTGTGGGACTTCTGCATGATCTGGATTTTGAGCTTTATCCAGAAGAACACTGCATTAAGAGTCAGGAACTGATGAAACAGGCAGGTCTGGAAGATGAAGTGATTCATGCAACAGCCAGCCATGGTTATGGAATGTGCTGCGATATCTGCCCAGAACATCAGATGGAAAAGGTATTGTTTGCAACCGATGAGCTTACTGGTCTGATTGGTGCAGCAGCGCTGATGCGTCCTTCCAAAAGCACCAAAGATATGGAGTTAAAATCTTTAAAGAAAAAGTTTAAGGATAAACGCTTTGCTGCTGGTTGTTCCCGCGAAACCATTCAGCAGGGTGCAGATATGCTGGGCTGGGAGCTGGATGAACTGTTATCCAGAACACTGGCAGCCATGCAGGAAATCGAAGATGGTTTAAACGAGGAATTTGGAGAGTAGGTCAAAACAGGGAGGAAAACCATGGCATTGAGAGCAATCCGGATCAACGATGATCCAATTTTGAAAAAACATTGTAAAAAAGTGGAAGTAGTGGATGATAAGATCCGCCAAATCCTCAATGATATGCTGGATACCCTGCATGCAACCTCAAACGGCGCTGCAATTGCAGCACCACAGGTCGGTATTTTAAAGCGTCTGGTTGTAATTGACATGGGAGAATTAAGCAACGGTGTACTGAAGCTGGTAAATCCTGAGATTATTAATCAGGAAGGGGAGCAGCTCTGTGAAGAAGGTTGTCTGAGTTTTCCGGATCGCTGGGCACAAACTCGCCGTCCAAACCGCGTGACAGTAAAAGCGTTGGATGAGAATGGAAATCCAGTTACCTTGACTGGAGAAGGTGACCTTGCAAAATGTTTCTGCCATGAGCTGGATCATCTGGATGGCATCGTTTTTTTGGATAAGGCAGTTCCGGGCTCGGTTGTAAACACTGCGGGTGTAAGACGGGCACAGAACCGGAGGCGCCGATAATGGACTGGATACAGCTGGTACTTCCAACAGAGGGAATGCAGGCCGCTATTCTTGCCTACCGTGATAGTTTCACAAAAGATGATGACTTGCCGCAGATCGACTGGGACAGGATAGAACAGGATTATTTTGGATGGCTCGATCAACAGAAAGATCAAATGCTGGGACTAAACGGAAAAACGGAGATGGTTTATTTCGCAGTTGACCCAGAGGATCGGATTGCAGCAAGCGTGCATCTTTATGAGAATGCAGAGAAAAAGATGGAATGGAATCTTTTCCTCTGTCCAGTATACCAAGAAAATGCGCAGCAGTTGAAGCAACAGGTCAAGTTACAGTTAGAGGACTGGAGATTGCTTGAAACATAAAATGGAGGAATCGGTATGGAGTACAAACGATTTGGAAATACGGTTGTTGTCCGGATGGACAAGGGCGAAGAAATCGTGGAGCAGGTAAAACAAGTTGCATTGAAGGAAAATATCAAACTTGCTCAGGTAAGTGCTCTGGGAGCAACCAACGACTTTGAGGTGGGATTGTTCGATACCCAGAAGATGCAGTATCTGCCAAATCATTTTACAGGAGATCATGAGATCGTATCTTTGACCGGAACGATCAATACCATGAACGGGGAGTACTACTCCCATTTACATATGAGCGCTGCTGGAAGGGATGGGTCCGTTGTAGGAGGGCACCTGAAAAGAGCGATGATCAGTGTAACCTGCGAAATGGTCATTACCCTGATTGATGGGGTTGTGGACCGCGAGTTTGTAGCGGAATTGGGACTGAATCAATTCAAGTTTTAACAAAGATAAAAGCTGCCGTAATGTTACGGCAGCTTTTTTTAAAATAAAGTAAATACAAAATTTATGGAAGAAATTGGTAAATTATGTTTTGCTTTGACAAGATAAAATGAAAAAGTGCAAAGCGCAATAAAAAGTGGATTTTATTGCGAGATTTTCTGAATATATTGTTAGTGAAAAAACAATATTTAGCAGTTTGCTGCTTTAGAACAGTAAATTTTATAAATATTAGAAAAATTAAAACGGCATTCTTGACATCGACTGATGATTTTGCTATGATAAAGCAAAATAAAGTAAATATTATACATTATGTGGATTTTTCATGCATATTATTAAGAAATGATAGTAGACCGAACGCAGTGTTTGGATTTTACTATAATTTATAAAGGACATTCAGTAAGGAGGAATATCATGAAGAAATCATTCTCGAAGTTGCTTGCACTTGCACTGACAGCTTCCCTCGTTTTAAGCGGCTGTGGAGGAACATCAGGTTCATCTGACAAGGAAGAAGATACTTCTGGTAAAACAGAAGCTTCCGGAAATGAAGAACCGCAGGCAGAGGAAAAAGAAGAAAGCGCAGAGGCAATTACAGATTTGGTTATCTCAAAAGTTGCCAGCTCCGAACTTGCAACCTTTAACCTTCTCAATTCTGAAACATCGGCTGATACACAGTATCTGACCAATCTCTGGGATGGTCTGCTGGAAGCAAACAGCTATGGCGAACTGGTTCCTGCACTGGCAGAGGAGTGGGGCACCGAAGATGGCGGCCTTACCTGGACCTTCAAGATTCGTGATGGCGTAAAATGGGTTGATGTAAATGGAGAAGAAAAGGCAGATTGTACTGCACAGGATTTCCTGACCGGACTTGAGTGGATTCTGAACTTCCATAAGAACGATTCTGCAAATACTTCGATGCCGATGGAAATGATCGAAGGTGCAGCAGAATACTATGAATATACCAAAGGCCTGTCTCAGGAAGAAGCATATGCACTGAATGCCGGAGAAGGTTCCAAGTTTGCAGAAATGGTTGGAATCGAAGTAGTGGACGGCAACACACTGGTATATCATTGCACCGAAGCAAAACCATATTTCTATACCGTTGGTGCATACGCCTGTCTCTATCCAATCTCTCAAGGCTTGATCGATGAACTGGGTGTAGACGGTATCAAATCGATGAACAACGAAAATATGTGGTACAACGGATGCTATACCATGACATCCTATATTCAGGGTAATGAAAAGGTATTTACCAAGAATCCACATTACTGGGATACAGAATGCAGCCGCTTTGAAACAGTTACCATTAAAATGGTAGAATCCAACGATGTGGCATATCAACTGTATCAGTCCGGAGAACTGGATGAAGTAACCCTGACAGAAAGTAACGTTAAGACCATCAGCGGTGATGAAAGCAATCCATATCACGATCAGATGATCGAATGGCCATTGGATTTCCGTTCCTATCAGTTCCACTTCAACTATGACAAACGCAACGAAGATGGTTCTGTAGATACCAACTGGAATACCGCAATTTCCAATGAAGCATTCCGTAAATCCTGGTACTATGGTCTGGATTTGACTCCATACTACAGCAGAACCAACGCAGTAAATCCAATGAGCTGTGAAAACCTGTTCTACAGCATGCCGGGTTTGCTGTATACCTCGGATGGTACAGATTATACCGACCTGGTAAGACAGGAACTTGGTTTGCCGGAAAGCAATGGCGAAACAATGGTACGTCTGGATGCAGAAAAGGCAGAACAGTACAAACAGCAGGCAATTGAAGAACTGACAGCTCTGGGTGTTACCTTCCCAGTTGGTGTTGATTATTATATCGCAGCAAGCAACCAGGCAGCTCTGGACAGCGCAAACGTACTGAAACAGGCATTGGCTGACAGCCTGGGAGAAGACTATGTAACACTCAACATTAAGACTTA
>UMCH01106633.1_pt1 | contig 178798 bp, 195 predicted proteins | sample 1964201 | NCBI WGS metagenome assembly UMCH01 (sample SAMEA4835965, study PRJEB28245) | human gut metagenome | biome: gut microbiome; material: fecal sample | place: Denmark | collected 2008 | reverse complement strand
AATGGTACAACAACAATAACAGCAACTACACAAAATGGAAAGAGTGCAAGTTGTACGGTAACAGTAACAACAGCTATAACAAGTTTGACAGTAAGCCCAACATCAAAAACATTAAAAACAGGTGAAACAGTACAATTAACAGCAACTAAAAATCCAAGTACTGCAACTGAAGGGATAACATGGACATCAAGCAATTCATCAGTAGCAACAGTAAATCAAAATGGTTTAGTAACAGCTAAAGGTTCTGGAACAGCTACAATTACTATTAAGAATTCAGAAAGTAAGGTTTCTACTAATTGTGTTATAAATGTTATAAATGATGGAAATATCCTTATATCAACAGGTGATACATTATTAAAATGTGATAAAGATGGAAATCTGTTATTGAAAAAAAGATATACATCTACAGAAGTACCAATAAATTATTATACGATTAATCAGGTTGAGGCAACAAATGATGGAAATATCTTTATATCAACAGGTGATACATTATTAAAATGTGATAAAGATGGAAATCTGTTATGGAAAAAAAGATATACATCTACAGAAGTACCAATAAATTATTATACGATTAATCAGGTTGAGGCAATGTTCTAGTAATACCTCATAAAAATTATAATAGTTAACAGAACGCTACAGTATATTAATATGACTTGAATATAAAATGGATGTTACAGTATAAAATATATAGAAAAATAAAACTGTTTATGATAAAGGGACTATATGTCAATAGTTGGGGTAGAAAACTTTAAATGTTTTCTGCTTATAAAAAATAATAAAAATGTTGAAGTAGTTATTTTAATAGCTACTTCAACATTTATTATACTTTTAATTTTTTAATCTTCTTTATTTCAGAAAATAAGTCATCAACAGCCTTCTTTTTAGAAGTATAAGCATCATTATACTCTTGAAAAATTTGATCAAAATTATCAAAAGATTCATTATTCTTAAAGAAACCAGGAATATAATCCTTATAAAAATCAATATCTTCTTGTTTTTTGGCAGAATTCATTTTTGCTATCAAATGTTCAATATTTTTCAAACGTTTAATTTGTTCTTCAAGATATTTCAAATAATTCATAGTACAAGCAATTTCATATTCGGTATCATCTAAAACAACACTTATTAATTTTTTTACAACCAATTTATTATTTTTTCCAGCATTAGTAAATCCAGTTCCTTGAGGAGCATTAGGTGAAGGTTGAGTATTTTCAATTATAATTTTTAAAGCATCTGAAATATTAATATGAGATTTATATTGACGTTTACTAACAATAGCATCAAATTCATCAGCAACTCTTATTATTTGAGCTTCATAAGGAATATCTTTTTTTAATAATCCTTGAGGATAGCCAGTTCCATCAAGAGCCTCATGATGATAATAAGGACCAGCATAATATGGTCTTAAAGCTTTATCTTTTAGACATAATTGATAACCAAGTGTAGTGTGAGTTTTCATTATTTCAAATTCTTCATCTGTTAATTTGCCATTTTTTTGTAAAATATTTTGAGAAATAAACATTTTACCAATATCATGTATATAAGCACAAGTTACACAATATTCAGTGAACCCCTTTGTACAATGTAATTTTTTGCATAAATTGCAAGTAACAGTTGCAACATTTTCAGAATGTTTACGTGTAAACATATCTAAAGAATCTAGTAAGTTTAATTGATATCTAATTGATTTATTTAGATTATATGTTTTTAAGTATGTTTGATCATAAAAATCAAAACTTTCTTTTAAATCTATCTCCTTTTCCATTTTTTAAATCCTTTCATATAGCATTTATTTAATAATATCATTTTAGACAAAATTCTGCAATACACAAAATAGGAATTGTTATAATAAAATAATGTCGAAAATCGTCTATCGAAAAATCTTGACAAAGCATTAGTTGAGATGTTAACATATTTATGTAATTAAAATCTTTAAAGTTTAAAATTCAAAAAAATTTTTTTCGAAAAAGACTCAATAAAAAATATCTAATAAGAGGTGAGAAAATGAAAATTAAAGAATGTAATATATCTCGAATTTTATTTGTTGTGTCTATAATATTCTTTTTTATAATTCAAATTTTTATATATAAAGTTCAAACAAAGATAAAATCAAATACAGAAATAGGAGTAGAAATACTTAATACAAAATCTTTGCAAAATGAAAATAATATATATGAAAATTCAAATTTTGAAAATAATATATGGCAAATAAAAATTCCAAAAATAGAATTAAGTGCAGACATAAGCAATGGAACAGATAAAGAAACATTAAATAAATATGTAGGACATTTTATAGAAACACCAATTGAAGAAGGAAATGTAGCCTTAGCAGGACATAACAGAGGGTATGATGTAAACTATTTCTCAAGATTAAAAGAATTAAGAGAAGGAGATGAAATAATATATATACACAATGAAATAAATAGAATATATGAAATTACCAAAAATAAAATAATAAAAGACACAGACATAGACGTTTTAGAAAATACAGAAGAAAACATTTTAACACTTATAACATGTGTAGAAAACGAACCTAATTATAGAAGATGTGTACAAGCAGAAGAAAAAGATATTAATTATAATTATTAGAAAATATTGAATAAAATACTTTTACTTGGAAAAAATTAGAATATATAATCTTACAAGTGAAAGGATTAATATAAGTATGGAAACTAGTAAAATGAAAAATATGGTTGTTTTAAAAAATTTACCATCAAATATGATTGAAGAAGCAATAGTTATATTTAAGGAAAATTCAAAAATAAAAGCAAAAGATGTTATAAATAAATCCAATCAATTAAGTCAAGTTCAAGGAAAATCTAAAGACATAATATTTAAAGAAGCTGAGATGCTTGTAAACGACTATGTGAAAAGAGTAGAATCTAGCAAGAATAGAAAGATATTTGATAAAAAAATAAATGATAAATTTTTGAAAAAGTATAGTGTTGTAATAACAATTCTTTTTATAATCAGTTTAACAATAAATTTCATATAATAACATAAAAAGATTTAGACTAGCATAACATTAATAAAAAATATTGTTATGTGAAAGGAAAAGAGTATGGAAAAAAATATATCTGTTGAAGAAAGAATAAAAAGAGCTGAAGAAAGATATTATAATACATTAAATAGAGATTATAATAATATAAAAAATGAAGATAATATTCAATCAAATAAAAAGAATATAACTGAAAGAACAAATAAAAAAAGAACATTAAAAAGAAAAGTATTAACACAAATAGTAATATGTTTAATTGCATATGGAATATTTTATTGCATAAATAATACAAATTCTTTATTTTCAAATGATATGAAACAAAAAACAAAAGAAATATTAAATACAGATATAAATTTTTCACAAATATATTCTAATTTAAAATGTAATATAGAAAAATTTTTTCAAAATATTCAAACTAATAACAATGAACAAAATAGCACAGAATCAACAGATAACACAGAAAATAATGAAGAAAATTCAATAAATGATATTCAAAATAATGATGAAAATATAGGAGGAGCTATAGAAGATATTGATTTGCAAATAGGAGAAACGTCTGAAATAGAAGAAATTCAAAAACAAAATAGTGAAGAATTAAATGAAAATATCGAAAAAGAAAATAATGAGATTATTGAGTTAAGTCAAATGGAACAAGATGCAAATTTTGTAAAAGAAAATATTAGTATAATAAAACCTATAAATGGAACAATAAGTTCAAGATATGGTTTAAGAAATCCTACAACAGTTACAGTGCCCAAAAATCATACTGGAATTGACTTGGCAGAAACAACAGGAACTAAGATAGTTTCTGCAACAGATGGAACTGTTATATTAAATTCATCGAAAGGTGATTATGGGAATCATTTAAAAATACAAAATGGTGATGCTACTTTTATATATGCACATTGTAGTAAATTATATGTGAATGAAGGTGATATAATACAACAAGGTCAAGAAATAGCTGAAGTAGGAGCAACAGGAAATGCAACAGGTCCACATTTACATTTTGAAATAAGATATCAAAATAGATTAATAGATCCAGAATTAATACTTGAATTTTAATTGTCATAATTTTGAGTCACTTGAATATGTTTAAATGAAAGTGTTATTTTTCCTGGAGGAATATTATGAGAGTAAGAATTGATTTGAAAATCATTGTTTTTCTGATTTTGTTTTTATTTACAAATCAAATAAGTGTATATTTAACAATGTTGATATTTTGTACATTACATGAATTTGGTCATATTATTGCTGGACTGATATTAAAATTAAAACCAGAAAATTTAGAGATATTGCCATATGGATTGTCTATTTCTTTTAAACTTAATCCTGATGACATAAATAAAAAGATTAAGAAGCGGAAGTTTATTAGAAATAAAGAAAATGATTGTTGCATTATCCGGACCAATGCTAAGTTTGGTATTAGCTATAATTTTTTCATACATAAATTGCAATCTTATAAATAAACAAGATGCAGTATATTCAAATATTTTAATATTATTATTTAATTTATTACCAATATATCCACTTGACGGAGGAAGAATATTAAAATATATATTACATATAAAATATGGAAATAAAAAATCAAAACAATATATTAATGAAATATCTAATATATCTATGTTTTTATTAACATTTTTTTGTAGTATAGCAATATTATATTTTAGAAATATTGCATATTTCCTAATTTGTGTAGTATTATGGGCTATTACAATTACAGAAAATAGAAAATTTAAAAATGATATGAAAATGTATGAGATAGTACAAAATCAAGAGAAAATGGAAGAGATACTTGTTTTAATGAATAAATGATATTTAAATAGAAATACTAAAGATAAAATGCTTTTTTAGCATTGGAAAGGATAGTTATGTATAATTTTAGAACAGACTTAGCCTTAGAAAGAAGAGATATTTATAAAAAAGTAAATAAACTCAATGAAATTGATGGTGTTGAAAGTACAGAAGAAGAAATAAATGAAAAAATAAAACTTTCTAAAGTAAAAATAACAAATAAAAATGGAGAAGAAGCAATTGGAAAGCCAATTGGAAATTATATAACAATAGATGTAAAAGGTTTAAAACTTGCAGATGATGATGAGATTAAAAAGATTTCAGATGTATTATCTAATGAATTAAAGGAAATGTTAAATATCCATGTGAATAAGCAAGAAGATATATTAATAGTTGGACTTGGAAATATATATGTAACACCAGATGCACTTGGACCAAAGGTTATAAATGAAATAGATGTAACAAGACATCTTATAAAATATTTGCCACAATATGTTGAAGAAGGAACAAGACCTGTTAGTGCAATTGCACCAGGAGTATTAGGAACGACAGGAATTGAAACAGTTGAAATATTAAAAGGTATTGTTGAAAATATTAAACCTAAACTATTAATAGTAATTGATGCACTTGCTTCAAGAAGTATAGATAGAATTAGTAGTACAATTCAAATTTCAGATACAGGAATAGTTCCAGGAGCTGGAGTAGGAAATACTAGACAAGAAATTAGTGAAAAAACTTTAGGAATTCCTATAATTTCAATAGGAATTCCTACTGTTGTAGAATTAGCAACACTTGTATCTGATGGAATAGATATTTTTATAGATAGGCTTCAAGAAAAAGCAGAATCTAATGAATATCTTAATAAATTACAACAAGATGATAAATATGAAGAAGTAAAAGAAGCTTTAAATGTAGGAGAGTATAATATGATAGTAACACCAAAAGAAATTGATGACTTAATTGAAAACATGAAAGATATTGTGGCTAGAGGAATAAATTTTGCAATTTAAGTTATTATGTAAAAAATAACAGCTTCTATTATTGTTTAGAAGTTGTTATTCTTTTACTATATAAATTGCAAATATCACAATCTGTACAAATTTCGATTCTATTTTCAAAAACCAATTTTATAGTATTTATAAATTCAAAATTTTCAGGAGAATTATTAGCAAGATGCAAATATAATTTTCTAGGTAATAGGTTTAATAAAGTATTTAATACATAATCATTGTCAGAAAAACTTATGTCTGATAAATATTTTGTATTTAGATTGCTTTTATCTAATTCAATAATGTTTAGATTTTCATCAAGCAATAATATTCCTAAGTTTAAAGAAACTAAATGGATAATAGGAGTTACAGGTAATTGGGAATTAACATATAATTTTAATAATGAAATGAATTCTAAATATTCTTTTTCAATTATATATTCTTCAACAGAAAAATCTACTAACTCATTTAATAAAGTTCTATATGCTGTCAATCTAAAATTTATGAATCCAGTTAAAATAATAGTTTTATTTTGAGATATATAATCAAAAAAAGCATCAAATAATAACATTTCTCTACTTTGAAAAGAAAATTCATAATCATCACAAATATTTTCTTCACATAATTTTAAAATTTTTTCGATTTCATAATTATCAAAGTAAAAATAATTAGAAATTAAAATTGTTTTTATGATAGAATTTTCAAAATATTCAATTACAAGATAACTTAAAATTGTTGCAAGTTTTGTGTAAAAAAGTTCAAAATCAGTTCCTTTGTAATGAATTATTACATTTTTATAATTTTTGAATTCATTAGAAGAAAATGATACATTTAACATATTAAAATCTTTGAATTCGTTTTGTAGGTATTTTAAAATCTCATCATTATTAGTTTTTATACATAATGAACTCATCACACAATCCTTTCTCATTTTTTTCTTTGTATATTATTTACGAAAAAATAAAGTTTATACAATAACTAAGATATAATATTCAAAAAATAAAAAAATGAAACTTGGACTTTATATAGTTAGTTGATAAAATTGAAAAATAGAGAATGAAAAAAACATAGAGTATAAACTCTATGTTTAGGAACTAATTTAATTTTGTATAAATATGATAATCAATATCAGGGAATACACAATCTTTTTTCTCAATATCTTTTAAAAATATTTTATCAATTTTATTATTTTTTATTTGATTGTATAATTTTGTAAAACGACCAATATGATCATTAATCCTTTTTTTGGCATAATCAACCATAGTACCATTTGTTATAATAAATAGCCAATCACTACTTTGAGCAAGTAATAATTCTCTAGCAGCTTGATTTAATGCAGCTTTTTGAATTCCGGTAGCATTAGGATATGAAGTTGCAAGTTCAACCATTCTGTTTCCAGCTTTATGAAGATGGCGATGTGCGTAATCATTTGTAGGGTTAAGCCATACGCCACTATATCCATTAGCACCCCAACTTGAACGACATGGTGTACATACTTGTATATTTGGATATTTGTCAATATATTCAGATGGTGTAATTAATTCAAAATTACATTCATCATAATAAATCTTTTTAAATAAAATATATAACCAATATGGACCTTCATACCACCAATGACCATATAATTCTGCATCATAAGGACATAAAATAATAGGTGGAACATTCATATATTTTGATGCATTTTCAATTTGTTCTGTACGAGAATTTAAGAAATGCCCTGCTTGTCTTTCAGCAGAATCCTTAGCCCATTGAATATCATAAATATCTTTTTGTTCAGTTTTTCCTGTAATTCTATAATAACGAATTCCTGTATGAACACGAACACCATTATGAGCAATATATGGTTTTATATAATCATAATCAGCTTCATAACCAATATCTCTATAAAATTCTCTATAATTGAAATCCCCAGGATATCCATCAATTGAACTCCATACTTGTTGAGAAGAGGTCATATCACGTCCAAAACAAGTTAATCCTCCTGGAGATGTTATAGGTGCACAAGTACCATAAACAGGTGTTGGATCAGCATATAAAATACCGTGTGATTCTACTATTGCATATTCAATTCCAAATTCTCTTAAATATTTGTCTGCTTCTGGAACATATCCACATTCAGGAAGCCAAATTCCACGAGGTTTTCTTCCAAAATATCTTTCATATGTTTGAACACCAACTGCAATTTGAGCTCTGACAGTTTCTTCAGTAACATATAATATAGGAAAGTAACCATGTGTTGCACCACATGTGATTATTTCTAAAACTCCAATATCTTGGAAATATTTAAATTTTTCAATTAAATTACAATTACATTCATCTTTGAAGAAATGTAAATCAGATGTGTATCTATCATAATAATAATGTGATAATCTATTAACTCTTTCATTTCCAGCAGTTCTTTTTATTTCTTTTTCAGATAATTCAATTAATTGCTCTAGGTAATGAATATATTTTTTTTGAAGTAATTTATTATCAAGCATAGAAAGTAGAGGAGGGGTCATAGACATTGTGATTCTAAATTTAACTCCTTCGTCAACTAATTTCTGAAAATTATGTAATAATGGTATATATGTTTCTGAAATTGCTTCATATAACCAAGATTCTTCTAGATAATCATCACTTTCTGGATGATGTATAAATGGAAGATGTGCATGTAAGACGAAGCTTACATATCCTTTTTTTTGCATTTTTTTACTCCTTAATATTTTGATTTTGTTTATTATTTATTCAATAAATAAGTCGTAGGGAAGACCTACGACATTTTAACTATGTGGCATACTGCTTGAAGATGGATTACCAGAAGAAGGGTTATTAATATTTTCAAAAAATGATGTATCTTCATTTTTGTAAATAGCAGAATATAAGCCTTCTAAAATTTCTTTACTTACTAATGGTATTTCAGAACCTTCTGCAACTGGTAAATTTTTAATTATGTCATATAATGGTATGTTTTGTTCTTGTTTTGTTTTAACATTTCTAAATTTTATAGTATTATTTTCATTTGTTTTAAATAAAACGTGATCATTAGGTAATTCTATTAAATTTGATGTTGATATATATATATAATTTGTATCAATTGTTTTTGGTGTTTCAATTTTTTCATCAGCTGGAGATTCATCAACATTTGAAACTTTTATTTGTGGTTGAGGAATATAATTTGGTTTTCTTCCAAGTTCAACTCTATAATTACATTTACTATCATTTACTCTTAAATACCAACTATTAGCAAAATCGTTTATTGGAATTTCAAAACTATAATTATATGTATCATTATGAACTATTAAAATAGGGTGTGTAACTTCAAAGAAGTTTTCTCCATATTGTTCAAGATATTTTTTTCTATCTTTATCTGAAATGTCCCAATATACAAATAATGTATTAGGTGTTTGATAAAGAATTTTTACAATAGTTTCATTATATCTATATGGTAATTCATAATGTTCAATTATAGATACAGGTTTTGTTTTTGTAGTTTTTTTTGTAGAACTTTTTGTTCGTGTATTTTTTACCTTATTTTTTTCTGCTTTTGAAGATTGTGCAGAAACTTTTTTTGAAGTTTTTTCCAATTTTTTTATATTTTTTTCAGCAGTTTTTATTATAGTTTTTACACTTGCTGGTATTTTTTTTGTTTCTAATTTTGTGTGAATTTTTTTTGAATCAATTTCATTTTTTGAAGATTTATCTAAATCATTAGTTTTTCTTGCCATTTTTTCCTCCTAGGTATTTATTCTCAATAATTTATCATTATAATATAACAAATATAAAATAAATTCAAGTGAAATAAGAAAAAATATGAAAAAATTACAGAAAATGCTTGACAAAGGGTTAATACTGGTTGTATAATAATTATTGTTACAAGAAGAAGTTTCCACTTCTCACCTTAACTCATAGGGAAAAGGTTAGAAATTTAGATTTATTATTATGTTGAAAAATATATCTATATTTATGTGGAATTGACTTGTATCGAAGTCAATTTTTTTGTTATATAAAGAAAATTGCAAAACATTAGGAGGTGTTTTATATAAAACAAGAATTACCAATAAATGGTCAGATAAAAGCCAAAGAAGTTCAATTAATTAGTGATAATGGAGAAAAATTAGGAATGCTACCAATTGCAAGAGCATTAGAGATAGCAGAAGAAAAGAAACTAGATTTAGTATTAGTTTCACCAAATGCACAAGTTCCGGTATGTAAAATAATGAATTATGGAAAATACAAATTTGAACAAGCTAAAAAGGAAAAAGAGGCAAAGAAAAAACAAAAAATTCAAGAAACAAAGGAACTAAGAATAACTCCAAATATTGAAGAACATGACTTTGGATTTAAAGCAAAAAATGCAAAGAAATTTATTGAAGATGGAAACAAAGTAAAAATTACTGTTAGATTTAGAGGAAGAGAACTAAATAATGTAAAAATGGGAGAAAACGTATTAAACGATTTTGCCAAAGAACTTGAAGATGTAGCAGTAGTTGAAAAAGCCCCAAAATTAGAGGGAAAAAATATGTTTATTATACTTGCTAAAAAAGCTAATTAAAGCTTATAATATAAAAACAATTGAAAGGAGCAATTACAATGCCAAAATTAAAAACAAACAAAGCTGCAAAGAAAAGATATTCTTTAACAGCAACAGGTAAAGTAAAAAGAACAACAGCTAATAGAAGACACTTATTAGCAAACAAAACAAAAAGACAAAAATTATCAAGCAGACGCCCAGGTGCTTATGCAGATAAAACATGTGAAAATACAATTAAAAAATTATTACCATATGGTAACTAAAATAGGGAGGGAATAATAAATGGCAAGAGTAAAATCAGCAATGACAACAAGAGCTAGACATAAAAAAGTATTAAAACAAGCAAAAGGATATTATGGTGCAAAACACTATAGATTTAGAAATGCAAATCAAGCAGTATTAAAATCATTATCATATGCATACGTTGGAAGAAAAGACAAAAAGAGTGATTTTAGAAAACTATGGATAGCAAGAATAAATGCTGCTGCAAGAATGAATGGAACAACATATAGCAAATTAATAGCTGGATTAAAGAAAGCTAATGTAACAGTAAACAGAAAAATGTTATCAGAAATTGCTATAAATGATCCAAAAGCATTTACAGAAATTGCTACAATAGCAAAAAATGCTTAATTAAGAAGATGTAAAGGGGCTTTATCTTGAAATATGAGATATTAAGCGCCTTTTTATTTATATATTAATTATATATTAAATTTAATAAGGAGATACATATGAACATAGGGGTAGACATAGACGGAGTTTTAACAGACCTAGAAAGAATGGCATTAGATTTTGGAACAAAAATGTGTGTTGAAGAAAATATACCAATAGAATTGAATTTAAGCAAATATTGGGAAATAGAAAAATATAATTGGACAAAAGAACAAGAAGAACTATTCTGGAATAAAAATCTTGTACCATATGTAGTAGAAAGTAATCCAAGAAAATTTGCACCACAGATTTTAGAAAAGCTTCAAGAAGAAGGAAATAAAATTTTTATAATTACAGCAAGAAATGAAAGTGGAATGCCACCAGAATATGAAGGAAAAATGCAAGAATTAACTAAAAAGTGGTTGTTAGATAATAATATAAAATATAAAAAACTAATATTTACTGATGATACAAATAAATTAAAAAATTGTATTGAAAATAATATTGATGTTATGGTAGAAGATAGTCCCATAAATATAAAAAATATATCACAAAAAATAAAAGTTATAAAATTTGACTGCCAATATAATAAAGATATAAATGGAAAAAATATACTAACAGCATATAGTTGGTATCATATATATGATATAATAAGAAAGCTTAATACAAGATAGTATTAAGCTATTCTTTTTTTATTTTTGGCTTTGATATTAAAGATGCAATATATCCAAAAAATATAGCAGCAGCTATTCCACCAGCAGAAGCAGTAACTCCACCAGTAAAAGCCCCAATTAAACCATATTCTTTAACACCTTTTATAGCACCTTTGGCTAGATTGTATCCGAAACCTGTAAGAGGAACAGTAGCACCAGCACCTGCAAAATCAACTAAATATTGGTAAATGCCAAGACCTCCTAAAATACAGCCAATAGTTACAAAAGCTACTAAAATACGAGCTGGTGTAAGTTTTGTTTTATCAATTAATATTTGTCCAATAACACAAATAATCCCACCAGTACAAAAACATCTTAATAGTTGTAACCAATCCATATTTTGTAACCATTCCATAAAATCACGATCCTTTCTTTTTATATTTCAATACTAATAGCATGTGCAATTCCAGGAATAGATTCACCTTGTTGAGATGAAGTGGAATTTGTTAAAGCACCAGTGGCAATTAACAATAATCTTTTTGTTTTTTGTTCTTTTAATTGTTTATAAAAATAACCAGAAAATACACTTGCACAACATCCACAACCACTTCCACCAGAATGTGTATCTTGACTTTCTTTATCGAAAATTAGTACACCACAATCATTATAATTATTTTTTATGTTATATCCTTTATCAGCAGATAATTCTAGTAAAATATCTTTTCCAATGTGACCTAAATCACCTGTTATAATTGCATCATAATAATTTGGTGAACGACCAGTATCATTAAAATGACATATTAATGTGTCTAATGCTGCAGGTGCCATAGCAGCTCCCATATTGTTAGCATCTTTAATTCCCATATCAACAATCTTTCCACTTGTAATATGAGTTATATATGGACCATTTCCTGTTTTGGATAATATTGCTGAACCAGCACCTGTAACTGTCCATTGAGATGTTGGGGGTCTTTGATTTCCTAATTCGAGTGGAAATCTAAACTGTTTTTCAGCACTACAGAAATGGCTTGAAGCGGCGCAAATTACATTTTGAGCACAACTTTCAGTGAAAACAGCTCCAAGGCTTAAACCTTCAACAAAAGTTGAACAAGCACCAAAAATTCCTATAAATGGGATATTTAATTCTCTTAGTCCAAAGCTAGAAGAAATACATTGATTAAGTAAGTCACCAGCAAAACAATATTCAATATCTGATGAAGCAATTCCTGATTTTGAAATAGCCATGTTTACAGTTTCTTTTATAATCTTACTTTCAGACTTTTCCCAAGTTTTTTCTCCCCAGAATTCATCATCTAAGCATTGATCAAAATATTGAGCTAAAGGACCATTTGCTTCTTTTGGACCAACGATTGAAGCGACACTAACAATAGAAGGGGGAACGTCAAATTTTATAGTTTGTTTTCCTAATTTTTTCATATATAATCAAATCCTTTCTTAAAAATTAAACAAGAGTAATTGCTTGTGTATTAAAAATCAAATATACAATTCCTACTATAATAGATGTAGAAATACCAAAAACTAATACAGGACCTGCAACAGTAAACATTTTTCCACCAACACCCATAACATAGCCTTCAGATTTATATTCCATTGCAGGTGAAACAATCGAGTTTGCAAAACCTGTGATAGGAATTAAAGAACCAGCACCCGCAAACTTTCCAATTTTATTAAAAATGTTTAATCCTGTCAAAAAAGCACTAATACCAATTAAAATAATAGAAACAATTGTGCCAGAAATTTCTTGCGAAAGTTCACGAGATTTGCAGATATTTAATATAATTTGTCCAATTGAACAAATTAATCCACCAACCCAGAATGCATTAAAACAATTTTTTATAATTGGAGAGTTAGGGGAGTTTTTATTAACATAGTTTTGATATTCTTTTTTTGAATCTAATGGTTTCATAAATACCTCCTAATATAAGTAAAATAAATACATTTATAGTATTTCCGAAAACTGAAAAAATATCACAATAAAAATAAATATTACATTAATATTACAATTGTGTTACAAATAAGACAACTATATTACAGTTTATCGAAAAATCTTGACTTTTATCGTAAAAAAGGTAAAATAAATGTAAGCGTAAAAAAATAAGAAGGAGGATATAATGGCTAGTTGTTTGGGATTATATATTGAAAATAATCTAATAAAATATGCTAAAGTTTCTAAAGAAAAAGATGGATTTAGAATGGATTCATATGGCATAAAATTCTATTCAAATATAAATGAAGCAATAGAACAAATTGTGCAAGAAACAAATAGTATGAAAACACCAATTAGTGTTAACATTGTTGATGAAAGTTATCAATACTTTAGTATGTTTTCACAATTAAATAAAAAAGACTTGGAAAAAGCCATAAGAATGGAATTTGAAGCGTATTGTACTGAAAAAGGATATAATGCCAATACATTAGAAACAAGATATCTTTGCGCTGACGATACAACAAATCTCGAAAGAATAAAAGTAATAAATATTAGTGAAAATACTGTAGAATTAAATAAAATAAAGCAATTACTTAATGGTAAAAAAATAGGAATGATGTTACCAGTTCCAATTACCATTACAAATGTAGCAGAATTATCAGGAAAAGAAAATGTACTAATTGTAAATTTAGAGGAAAAGACAACTATTACAACAATTAATAGAACATATATATCAGACATACAAATTTTAGATGAGGGCAGTGGAATTATATTACAAAATATAGAAAAAAAAGAAAATTCATATGCCAAAGCATATGAAGCATTAAGAAATACGACAATATATACAAGTGATGCTATTGAAAATATGGAATCAGATGGAGAACAGGCTAAATATTTAGAAGATATATTGCCAGTTTTATATACAATTATAGGAGCTGTACAAGCTAAATCTTCAGAAGGACTAGAAAAGATAGATAGAATATATCTTACAGGAACTTTGGCATGTATTAATAATTTGGATTTATATTTTCAAGAATATTTAGGTGGCACAAAATGTGAAATATTAAAACCAACTATAACAACAACTACTAGAGATGCTAATATTAAAGAATGTATTGAAGTGAATTCAGCAATATCATTAGCATTGCAAGGATTAGGCCAAGGAGTACAAGGAATAAGTTTCAAAACAGATATCTCAAAGATGGATATTAAAGACTTATTCAAAATAAAGGATTTAAAGATAAAGAAAAAAGAAAACAGTACTTTCTTTAAGTTTGATTCTAAAATATCTTCATTAGAAAAATGGCTTATTAGATCAAGTATTTCAATAGTTATTTTTACATTTGCATACCTAACTTTTTCAAAGGTACTTGTGCAACAAATAGAAGAGAAAAAAGACGAAACAAATGAAGTGATTTCCGAAATTAATTCAGAAATGTCAAAAATTGATACAGATACAAAAAAAATTAATAGTAAGACAAGTGAATATAATAATTTGATAGAAGAATTAAATTCAATTAATGAAAAAATAAATAATGTAACAGAAAATAAATATTTGATTCCAAATTTATTGGCACAAATAGCAAGAGTAATTGATCAAAATGTACAAATAACATCAATTTCAAATCCTTATGACAAACATATAGTAATTGAGGCAAAATCACCAAAATATAGAGGACTTGGTTTCTTTAAAAAGAGTTTATCTTCAAATGATATTTTAGAAAATGTTGTTGCAGGAGGAGGAATAAAACAAGGGGATGAAATAACAGTAACGATAGAAGGTGATTTACCATGAGAAAATTATTATTAATATTATTAGTAGGTATTTTGGCAGTTACTGCTGGAATGATTGTAGTAAAAGGAATAGAAACAGATAATTTTTCAATTGATAGTTATATGACAATAGCAGAAGCAAATAATGAATTAGATGATTTAATAAATCAGGCAAGTTCTTTAAAAGAAACAAGTTATAAGAACAAAAAAAATCAATTAGATTCTGCATATAAACAATTGGTTTCTGAGAGAGAAAGCTATGAAGAATTATTAAATTTAGGTGTTGATAGAAATGGTATTCCACTTAGTAAAATTCAAGAATATGAAATTGAAAAAATTTGGATAACATTAGGAACATATGCAGAAGAACAAGGTATTGATTTAAAATTAGATATATCAGTTAATAATTCTGTTTCTAAAACATATGATTTGAATTTTACTATAAATGGAACTTATACTGAAATTGAGGACTTTATTAGAAAAGTACAAGAAGATAATACATTAGTATTTAAAATAGAAAATTTTAAATTAGTATCATCAGGAACATCAACATCATCAGGTGTAACTGATACTGGAAGTACAATCATGGATGGTATTGCAACTCAGAGCGAAGAAAACCAAACAGAAGAAACACCAGTAGATACTACACCTGTAGAAGAAACATTAACAGCAACATTTGTATGTAAAGATATAAAATTGAACATTGTTGAAAACACAACAACTTCAGATTCAGATGATAATTCATCAACAGATAGTACAGAAGAAACAACATCAACAACTACAAAAACTACAAGTACAAAAACTACAAGTACTACAACAAGTTCAAATTAGGAGGCGATAACAATGTCATTAGTAAAAGAAATAATACTTTCATTAGTTTCATGTTTAGTTGTGTTAATTGCTTTGAGTATAGGTTTTTATAGATTTATTCCTAATAATAAAGTTATACCAGAAACAGTTTCATATCAAGCTAGTGAAGAAATAAAAAATGAATTGAATTCAGAAGTTGAAACAAATTCAGAAAGTATAGTAAAAACATATGAAATTACTAATAACGATATGGAAAACTATAAGGCCAAAAAAGAATATGTACCTGGAAAAAAGAATCCATTTGCACCAGTAGATACTAGTTCAGATACAGACTCTACTGATGATGATGCAAGTTCAGTAATAACAACACCAGGAGGAAATAGTAATTCAAGTGGTTCTTTGTTTGAAAAACCAGGAACAAAATAAAATTGTTATTAAAATTATTATATAAAAATGAAATAGGAGGGAGGAATGATTTGGTGGAAAAAACAAAAGGTATCTCATTCAAAGTTGTTTTAGCAATAATTATAGCAGTTATAGTAATTCTAGCAATCATTTTTGTGGTTTCAAAAAATAAAAGTAATAAAACAAATGATAGATTAGAAAAAATGGCAAAAGAAGAAGAAATAATACAGAATATTAGAAATGCTTTTGATGCTGGAAGAGAAGAATTTGTTGTAAATAATGCTACAATTGAGGGATATCAACCAAGCAAAATAGATAATGGCGCAGAAATTAATCCAGCCATTGATTTGAAAAATATTGTGATATCAAAGCTTGGGGATAAAGTAATAGATGAATCAAATGATACAACAACAGAATTAAGTCTTGAATCACTTCAAAAAGAAAGTGGAGGAAAGGTAGACCTTAGTGATGGATATCATGTGTATTTAACAAATGGAGAAGATGAAAACATAAAATTTATAACAATTGTATATAAAGATGCTACATTCTGTCATGGTATGGCATATTATGACACAGAAAATAATATAGTAGCAGATACAACAGATAATCTTTATCCAATTTTAGTTGCTCAAATAAGACTATCAGAAAATGATTTTAGTTATTATTTAGAGCCAATGAAAAGTGTAAAATAAATTTTTAAAAATGAAAGGAAGAAAAAATTATGAAAAAAAATCAAAATGGTGTAACACTAATTGCATTAGCTGTTACAATTATAGTTATGTTAATATTAGCAGGAGCAACAATGTCAATGCTAACAGGAAATAGTGGAATTATGACAAATGCAAAGAAATCATCTGCAGCAAGTGAAGAAGCAGATGCTTATGAAAAAATGGCACAAGCCTTCAGTACAGTACAATTAAGTGTTGAATCAGAAGCAGCTTTAAATGGTGGATATAATGCACAAGATAAAATAACTGATTATGTTGAAATGGCAAAGAAAGAAATTGGAGCAAGCCAAGTAGAAGTTGTTACAAAAGAAGCGGGAGAAGGTATAGCTCAAAATGAGAAGTCATATGAAACTCATAACAAAAAATTTATTATTTGGCCTGATGCAGACCGTATTAATATAATATATTGTAGTAAAACATTTGCTTTAAAACCTGTAGATAAAGCAAAAGATTCAGCATCAACAAAAAATCAATATCCAATGCTAAAAGCAGCAATTATATTTGATGACAATATAGTTACATATATGAAACCAGTTACATCAGTTACAGATTCATATACTTCAAGAAGTACATCTGACTAAACAGAGATAAACAAATAATTAGAAAATATACACCAGGCATATACTTAAATGTATATGCCTGAATCAATATAAAACCAAATGAAAAAAGCAGAAAGGAGAACTAGCAAATTATATTGCTAGTCAAAACAAAAATGAACATATTTTTATATGCAATAATTTTTATATGTGGTACAATGTTTGGAAGTTTTTATACATTAGCAGTATATAGAATACCAAAAAATATTGATATAGTAAAAAAACATTCATATTGTCCAAACTGTAATCATAAATTAGGAATTTTAGATTTAATACCAATTTTAAGTTATATATTTTTAGGTGGAAAATGTAGGTATTGTAAGCAAAAGATAAGACCAAGATATTTAATATTAGAAATATTAAGTGGTTGTGCATTTGTATTATTGGCATATACACTAAATATAAATGTTTATACAGTAACTTTTGTAAAAGCAATACCACTAATGTTTATGGCATTATATTTTACTGCAGTTGTATTAATAGCAGCAATAGATAAAGAATATAGAAGTATTAATAAAAAAGTTCTTGCATATGGAATATGTATATCACTTTTATATATGATATATCTATATGTAATAGAATCAAATAGTATATATAGATATGCTATATATTTAGCAATATATATAATTTTATTATCAATAAGTACATTTATATTAAGAAGATTTGCTAAAGATGATTACTATATTGATTTATTATTATATTATACAATTATGTTGATGTTTATGGATGGAATAATATCAATATTTACACTAAGTTTATTTATAGTAGAAGTATTATTACATATTATAATTAGAAAAATTACTAAAAATAAAAATGGAAATATTCCAATAAAATTTGAAAAAATACCATTAGGATTTTATTTAGGAGCAAGTAATATATTAGTAATATTTATGATGTGTATGGCAAATTTATTCAAATAGAATAGGAGGAAATAATGAAATCTGAGAAAGGTGTATCATTAGTATCATTAATCATATATTTGATTGCAATGACAATAACAGTAGGAATAGTAGCTAGAATTTCAAATTATTTTTATAGAAATATAAATATATTAGATACTAGTCTAACATCTAGCGAAGAATTTTTGAATTTTAATGCATATATTACTAAAGAAGTAAATATAAAAGGAAATGAAGTACAAACAATAGGTGAAAGAGAGATAAGCTCTGGAAGAATGAAATATTTGATTTTTTCAAAAACCGGAAATCAATATGGTTTTATAAACAATGAAATATATTTGAATCAAGTTAAAATATGTTCAAATTTAAAATTAGAAGAAATAGAATACAAAAACAAAATCCTTGCAATAACATTATATTTACAAGGAAATACCACATATATGACAAATGCATATAGTGTTATAAAATAATTAAAATATTTGAAAAATTTTTCAAGAAAGGAAAAAATGTTAGTAGAATTACTAGCTGGTACAAAAGTAAAATGGCATTTGGAAAACGTCAACCAATTGGGGTTGAACTTGTAAAAAGAGGGATAGTTACAGAAAACGATGTTCAAACAGCATTAATAGAACAAAAAAAATCTCCTAATAAAAAAATTGGTGAAATACTTAAAGAAATGAATGTATGTGATCAACGTACTTTAATCCAAGCAATAGGTGATATTCTTGGGGTAAAGGGAGTAATATTAACTAAAGAATCTGTTCAAATAGACATACTTGACTATATATCTATTGAAATGGCTAAAAGATATCATGTTGTACCATTTGGATTAGAAAATGGTAAAATAAAAGTATGTTTTTCAGATGTAACAAATAGAAGAAATTTTGAAGCAGTAAAAATGTTAATGCTTAATAGAGGTTTAGTAATAGATCCATATGTTTCATTTATATCTTCAATAGATGATATTTTAGATGATTTAGGTGGCTCTGCAGCAACAGATAACATGAAGGCCATGGGAGAAGAATCTAATATAACAGAATTAGTAGATTCAATAATAAAAACAGCAATGAAAAAAAGAACAAGTGATATTCACATAGAACCTCAAAAAGATGAAATAAGAGTAAGATACAGAATAGATGGTGAGCTTTTTGTTGCAACAACAATAGCAATTGAGAAATTACCTCAAATTGTAGGAAGATTAAAGGCAATATCAAATATGCATCAAGAAATTCAAGAATCACAAGATGGTAGAATTTTGTTATATGATGATTATAATATCCGTGTATCTTCACAAAGAAATGTATATGGTGAAAAATTCGTATTAAGATTATTAAAGAAAAATAATTCAATACAAAGTATATTTGATTTGGGATATCCAGGAACACCAGAAGATCTAGATAAAAGTATCAACAAAAGAAACAGTATAACATTAATAGCAGCACCTACTGGTGAAGGTAAAACAACATCATTATATAGTATGTTAGATTATTTAAATAAGCCAAATATAAATGTAACAACAATTGAAGATCCCGTAGAAATTCGTATTCCAGGATTAAACCAAATTGAGGTTGATCCAAAATCAACATTCTCAGACAACTTAAGAACAATATTAAGACAAGACCCTGATATCATATTAGTAGGAGAGATAAGAGATAAAGAAACAGCAGAAATTGCTATGCAAGCTGGACAAACAGGTCACTATGTATTATCAACAATACATACAATAGATGCAGTAGAGGTTATAACAAGATTAAGGAAAATAGGAATTTCTGATTATGATATTTCAAGTACATTGGCAACAGCAATTTCTCAAAGATTGGTAAGAAAAATTTGTCCTAACTGTAGAAAAGAAAGACCATTTAATGACCAAGAAAAGAAAATTATTACATCAATAGGCGAGAAATATGGAATTAAATATGATTTAGATAATGCTGTTACATATGATGCAGTTGGATGTGCAAAGTGTAACCATTCAGGATATGCAGGAAGAATTGCTTGTTTTGAAATTCTTAACTTAGATGAAGAAACAAAAGAATTAATAATGAATGGGGCATCAAGTATTGAAATAAGAAAATGTGCTTTAAAAGGTACATATAGACCATTACTTGTTGATGGTATTAACAAAGTTGTAAAAGGTATAACAACTTTAGATGAATTAAATAGGAAATTAAGAGTATTTTAATACTCTATAGGAGGAAATTATGATAGATGTAGATAAAATTATTAGAGCTGCTATACAAAAAGGAGCATCTGATATTCACTTAGTAACAGGTCAACACCCAATGTTTAGAATTTCAAAGGCTTTGATACCTTATGAAGAAGTTGACAAATTAAAAGATGAAGAAATGTTTGAAATTAGTGATTTCATAATAAATGGAAATGTAGATAAAGCCAAAATGTATGATGAAACAAGAAAATTAGATACATCATATGTATGTGATGGAATACGTCTAAGAGTAAACGCTTCATATGCGAATGAAATTCCAGTATTTACAATGAGAATTATAAAGAACGAATTACCTCCATTTGAAGCATTAGGTGTACCAGATGTAGTTAGAAGAATGACATATCAACCACAAGGATTAATATTAGTTACTGGTAAAACAAACTCTGGTAAATCTACAACATTAAGTGCATTAATAGCACATATTAATGAAACACAAAATAAAAAGATATTAACACTAGAAAGCCCTATCGAATATATGCATACATCAAAAAACTCTTTAATAATTCAAAAAGAGGTTGGAAGTGGAAGAGATTGTTTAACATATCATGATGGTGTAAAGAATGCATTAAGAGAGGACTGTGATATCCTAGTAATAGGGGAGATTAGAGACAAAATAACAATGGAAGCAGCCATAGAAATGGCAGAATCAGGTCACTTGGTAATAGGAACATTACATACAAAATCTTGTGCTGAAACAATAGACAGAATGATAAACTTCTATGAAGTACGTGATCAAGCACAAATTAAATATTTATTATCATCATTATTAAAATTGGTTGTATCACAGAGATTATTACCTGGAAAAGATGATAAAATGGTATTAATACCAGAAGTTATGGTTGTAGACAATGTAGTATCAGGTGTTATAAGAAGAGATAAAATAAGTGTTTCTGAAATTGAGGACGCAATACAAAGTGGAACAGAAAAGGGTAGTGTAAGCTTAATAACATCATTATCACAATTATTTATAGATGATAAATTAACACTTGAACAAGCAAAAGGACAAATCGAAGAAAAGAATATAGAAGTATTGAATAGAACTATTATGCAATTAAGAATAAAAAAAGGTAAAAGCATGTATATGAATAACTAGAGGGAGGCGAAAAGATGCCAGTATATAAATATAGAGGTGTAACGGAAAAAGGACAAGTTATCAGTAATAGAATTGAAATGGATAGTAAGCAAAAAGTTATTGATAAATTAAAAGAAAACAATATTATGCCAATAGACATTACTCAAGTAGGAATATCTTTAAGAAAAAATAAACAAAGAAAAAATATGGCTCAAGCAAAAGAAATATTTAAAGAAGTTAATATGGCTCAAATAAAAACTAAGAAAGAAGCCAAAAACAAACCCAAAGCTGCAGATTCTATAAAAAAATATTTCGAAATGAACCAAAAAGTAACAACAAGAGATATTGTAATATTTTCACAAGACTTTTATTTATTAAAAAAGGCAAACTTTAATAATATTCATGCATTATCAACAATAATAAGTAGTACAGAAAATCCAACTTTTAAGGGAATTCTTGAAGATATTCTTGCCGGTCTTGAAGCAGGTGAATATATGTATTCAACAATGGAATATTATTCAAATGTATTTCCATACATATATACAAATATGATAAAGGTAGGGGAGTTATCTGGTTCACTATCAAACTCATTGGAACAAGCTGTAAGATATTTGGAAGAATCAACAGAATTAACCAAAAAGATAAAGAAAATATTAATACCTAATATTTTACAATTTGTTGGTATTATAATAATGCTTGTTGTAGGAACACTAGTTGCAGTACCACAAATGGAAAATTTATTTAAAGAAATGGGATCAAGTGCGAAATTACCTCCAGTCACTCTTTGGTTTAAAGGATTTTTGGATAAGGCAATGATATATTGGCCAATTCCAACAGTAGCAATTGCAGCTATTGTAGGGGCAGTTCTTTTCTATATAAATACACCAAGAGGAAGGTATAATTTCCATTATTTTAAATATACAATGCCTATTTTTGGAAACCTAATATTTTTATTGGATTTTTCAAGACTAATTCAAGCATTAGAATTAAATATATCAAATGGAATGAGAATTCAAGATGCATTAGATGTAAGTAAAAATATTACTAATAATCAGGTAATGCTAGCTATTATCGAAACATCAATGAACAATATGCTAGCTGGTAATTCATGGATTCAACCATTTGAAGATTCAGGACTATGTTCATCAATGCATACAGAGATGTTGAAAATAGGTATGCAAACAGATTTGCCAGAGATGTTGAAAAAACTTAATGAATATATGAATATGGATATAAAAAATACAATAGATAAAGTAACAGCAATAATGCCACAAGTTGTTTATTCAATAGTTGGTGTAGTATTAATATTCTTCGTAGTTGTAGTATTAGTACCAGTTATTCAAGTATACATGGGTGGATTTATGTTCGAATCAATGTAAAAAAATAAAAATATGCTTTCAAATAGGAGAGAGCATATTTTTTATTTTATATAAAAGAAAAAACTTGGAAATAAAATTCCAAGTTTTGTAATTTCTATCTCTTTGAGAATTGAGGTGCTTTTCTTGCTTTTTTAAGACCATATTTCTTTCTTTCTTTCATACGAGAATCTCTTGTTAAGAATCCGTTTGATTTTAAAGCAGGTCTATATTCAGCATTAGCTTCGTTTAAAGCTCTAGCGATACCATGTCTAACTGCACCAGCTTGACCAGTAACACCTCCACCATAAACTGAACAAACAACATCATATTTTGTTAATGTATTTGTAACTGTTAATGGTTGTCTAACAATAACTTTTAAAGTATCTAAATCGAAATATTCTTCGATATCTTTTCCGTTTATTGTTATTTTTCCAGTTCCTTCAACTAATCTAACTCTAGCTACTGAACTTTTTCTTCTACCTGTACCTAAGTATGTTATTTTATTTGACTTAGCCATTATTGTTCCTCCTTAAATTAAAAATTCCAAATTTCTGGTTTTTGTGCTTGAAGATTATGTTCGCTTCCAGCAAATGTTCTTAATTTTGTTGCCATTTGTCTTCCTAAAGAAGTATGTGGTAACATTCCTTTAACAGCTAACATCATAGCTTTTTCTGGATTTTTTGCCATCATTACAGCAGCTGGAGTTTCTTTCATTCCTCCAATATATCCTGAATGATGTCTGTAAATTTTTGAATTCATTTTATTTCCTGTTAATTTTGCATCTTTGCAATTAATGATGATAACATTATCACCTGTATCAATATTTGGTGTGAAAGTTGGTTTATGTTTTCCTCTAAGTAATCTAGCAGCTTCAGTAGCAACTCTACCAAGTGGCTTGTCTGTAGCATCGATTATATACCATTTTCTTTCAACTTCTGATTTTTTTGCACTATATGTAACATTGTTCATGGTAGTACTAATCCTCCTATTTAAAATTTTAATTTTATTTATATGAAATTTAAATTTTAAACTACCGGGGAGAAGTTCAAATTTAAATCATATTTCAATATTCACTCAAATATTCTAATACAAAATGTGATTTTTGTCAATAAATTTTAGTAAAGTTATTGATATTTTTGGTTTTTATGTATATAATTTACAAGATTGAATTGATAGTTAGGAGGGCAAAATGACTGAAGAAAAAGCAAAAGTAAAAAAAGAAAGTTTTATGCAAGGCGTAATGACTATAATGTTCTCTCAAATTTTGATAAAAGTTTTGGGATTAATATATACATTATATTTAACAAATAGAGATGGTTTTGGTGACGCTGGAAATGCAATATATATTAGTGGATATCAAATATATGCATTATTACTTACAATTTCATCAATAGGTGTACCAAATGCAATATCTAAATTGGTTTCAGAAAGATTGGCATTAGGAGATAATAAAGGTGCTAATAGAATATTTAAAGTAGCATTAGCAACATTTGGAATAATTGGTGCAATTGGAACAATGTTATTATTTTTTGGAGCACATACAATTGCATATAATTGGATTCAAATTCCAGAGGCAGAACTAACATTAATTGCATTATCACCAGCAATATTTTTTGTATCAATATCATCTGTGTTTAGAGGATATTTTAATGGTAGAAGAACATTAAAGATTACAGCAAGAGCACAAACATTAGAACAAATATTTAAAACAGTATTAACTATAGTAATAGTAGAAATTGTTGCATATGTAACATCAACTTCAACAGAAATGATGGCTGCAGGAGCAAATGTGGCAACAACAATAGCAACATTTTCAAGTTTTGCATATATGTTCATATATTATAAAACAAAAAGAAAAGAAATTGGAAATGAAATTGCACAAACAGTAAATTATAAATATGAAGATGTAAAAACAATTGTAAAGAAAATCTTAATGGTGTCAATTCCATTAACATTAAGTTCAATAATGACATCATTTAATAAAAACATAGATTCATTTACAGTAAAAAGAATATTAAACACATATCTATCATCAGATGTGGCAAAAAAATTATATGGAATATTAGGTGGAAAAGTTGATACAATAACAAATTTACCACTAGCAATAAATATTGCATTTTCAACAGCATTGGTACCAGCAATATCAGCTGCTAAAGCCAAAAATGATAATGAAACAGCAACCAAAAGAGTATCATTTTCATTAATGACATCAATGTTAATTGGACTTCCATGTGTAGTAGGATTAGTTGTATTTGCACAGCCAATTCTAAACTTATTATATCCAAAAGCTAATGAAGGAGCAGTATTATTACAACTTGTTGCGATTGGTGTAATATTCTCAATATTAAATCAAACAATAAGTGGAGCATTACAAGGATTTGGAAAAGTAATGGTACCAGCATTTGCATTAGGAGCTGGATGTGTAGTTAAATTAATTTTAAATTTAATTTTATTAAGAATACCAGCATTAAATGTATATGGTGCAGCAATTGCAACAATTGCATGTCATGCAACAGCATTTGCAATAGTATTTATAGTATTACAAAAATATATAAAATTAGATTTACCATTTAAGAAATTTGTTATTAAACCTGGAATTGCAGCTGGAATAATGGGAGTATGCTCATATACAATATATAATTTACTAAGTAATACATTTTTACATGGAAATAAAGCAACAATAATTTCAATAATATTTGCAGTTATAATATATTTAATGTCAGTAGTAGCATTAAAGATTTATAGCAAAGAAGATATAAAAATGCTTCCAAAAGGAGATAAAATCTTAAATATTTTAACAAAAATGAAAATTTATTAAAAAAAAAGAGGGATTTTATAATATTTTGGAGAATAAATAAACAGAAAAGTACAGATATTGCTTAAATACTGCAATATAAGTACATATTATTATTACAAAAATATATAGGAGGTAATTCACAATGAACAAAGCTGAATTAGTAGCAGCAATGTCTGCAAAAACAGGAGAATCAAAAAAAGTAACAGAAGAAACATTAAACGCATTCGTTGAAGTTGTTTCTGATGCATTAAAAGGAGGAGACAAAATTCAATTAGTTGGATTTGGATCATTCGAAGTTAGAAAAAGAGCTGCAAGAAAAGGTAGAAATCCTCAAACTAAAGAAGAGATAAAAATACCTGCATCAAAAGCTCCAGTATTCAAAGCTGGTAAAGCATTAAAAGAAACAGTAAATAAATAATTATATAATATAAATGACTAGAATATTTTTCTAGTCGTTTTTTTTGTGTTTCCTATTGATTTTATTAATGATTATTGATATATTATATATCAGTAATACAAATGATTGGAAAGGAATCTAATAAGGTTACATGGAGAAAAAGATATTAAAAAAAATAAAAAAGAATAGAGGAGTAACAGGAATTGATGCAAGTATAGCAGTAACGATATTAATGATATTTGTACCATTAATAACTACTATAATCTCAAACACAATAAATGTAAAGGAAAAAATAAACAGAAAAGTTATTGCTACAAATCTAGCCATTCAAGCAATTGAAAGTGTAAAACAAATATCGGCATTGGATGAAGGGGTAATTTCAAATCAAGTTGTTTTTGATGGAAAAAAAGGAGGACATTATGTATATGGTTCTGAAAATTTTCCTAAAGGATATACTGTTGAAGTTGAAGTAAAAAAAGGTAGTTCATTAGACAAAAATGTAACAGTAACAGTAACATATCAAAATAATATTGGTGATGAAGAATTAGTATTCACAACAAAGATTACTAAATAATAATATTTATTTTAGAAAGGCAAAAATATGGAAGAAAATAATTTTGAAAAATCAATGGAAAATTTAGAAAATATAGTAACAGAATTAGAAAAAGGCGAATTAAACTTAGATGAATCTGTAAAAAAATTTGAAGAAGGAATGAAAATTGCAAAACAATGTAATAATATTTTGGAAAATGCAGAAAAGAAAATAACAATTTTGTTAGAAAAAAATGGTGATTTTGAAGAAAAGCCTTTTGATACAAATAATGAATAAAAGGGAGAAACAGCATAATGAACAATTTTCAAAAAATGATTACAAATAGATATTTATATATACCATTAATATTATGGTTTTGTATACAAACATTTAAAGTAATATATGAATTAATAAAAACAAAAAAATTTAACTTTAAAAGAATTGTAGGAGCTGGTGGAATGCCAAGTTCACATTCTGCGATAGCAATGTGTATTGCAACAATGATAGGAAAAGCAGAAGGATTTGATTCTAATATATTTGCACTTGCACTAATTTTTGCTTTAGTTGTTATGTATGATGCTGCTGGTGTAAGAAGAGCAGCAGGAAAACAAGCAAAATTATTAAATAGAATAATTGAAACACCAGGTCTTACTAATGTTCAAGTCCAAGAAAAACTTGTGGAAGTACTAGGACACACACCAATCCAAGTATTTGTAGGAGCTTTTCTTGGAATTATTGTTGGCTTATTTGCATAATATTAATGAGAAAGGATGAGAGAAAATGACAGATATAGAAATTGCAAAACAAGTAAATCTTGAAAATATATTAGACATAGCCAAAAAAACAAATATAGATGAAAATGATGTAGAATTGTATGGAAAATACAAGGCAAAAATATCAAATTTCGAAAAATATAATAAAAATTCAAAAGGAAAATTAGTATTAGTAACTGCAATGAGTCCAACACCTTTAGGTGAAGGAAAAACAACAATATCAATAGCAATTGCAGATGGATTAAGAAAAATTGGAAAGAAATCAATATTAGCATTAAGAGAACCATCATTAGGACCAGTTTTCGGAATGAAAGGTGGGGCAACAGGTGGAGGACATGCACAAGTAGCTCCAATGGAAGATATAAACTTGCATTTTACAGGAGATATACATGCAATAACATCTGCAAACAATTTATTGTCAGCAATGATAGATAATCATATATATTATGGGAATAAATTACAAATAGAAAAAGTAGTATGGAAAAGATGTGTAGACTTAAATGATAGGCAATTAAGAAAAATACAGACAGGACTATCTGGAGAAAGTAAAATAGTTCCAAGAGAAGATGGATTTGATATATCAGTTGCTTCAGAAATAATGGCAATAGTATGCTTATCTGAAAATATAGAAGAATTAAAGCAAAGACTTGGAAATATAATAATAGGATATAATAAAAAAGAAGAGCCAATATTTTCTAAAGACTTAAAAGCAGAAGGTGCAATGGCAGTATTATTGAAAGATGCAATAAAACCAAATCTAGTACAAACATTAGAACATACACCTGCAATTATACATGGAGGTCCATTTGCTAATATCGCACATGGATGTAATTCTGTAATAGCAACAAAATTAGGAATGGAACTTGCAGAATATACAGTAACAGAAGCAGGATTTGGAGCTGACTTAGGTGCTGAAAAATTTATTGATATAAAATGTAGAAAAGCACAAATAAAACCAGATGTTGTAATATGTGTTGCTACAATAAAAGCATTAAAATATCATGGAGGAGTTCCAAAAGAAGAAATTTTAAATGAAAATATTGAAGCATTAAAAAAAGGAATGAAAAATTTATATAAACATATTGATAACTTAAAAAATATTTTTGGACAAAATGTAATAGTAGCAATAAATAAATTTAATACAGACACAGGTGTTGAACTAAATTATCTAAAAGAAGAATTAAGCAAAAGAAATATTAAAGTAAGTATTGTAGAAAGTTGGGCTAAAGGTGGAAATGGAGCAATAGATATTGCACAAAAGATAGTTAATATGCCAGAAAGTCAAACAATTAAATATTGTTATGACTTAAATGATTCTATAGTTGATAAAGTAAGAAAAGTAGCACAAAATGTTTATGGTGCAGAAAATGTAATATTTAGTGATGAAACAATGAAAAAAGTTGAAAAAATAGAAAAATTAGGATATGGAAATTTACCAATTTGTATAGCTAAAACACAATATTCATTTTCAGATAATGCAAAAAATATAGAATGTGCTGAAAAATTTAATATAAATATTAATGATGTAGAATTAAAAGCAGGAGCAGGTTTTATTGTTATATATACAGGAAAAATAATGACAATGCCAGGATTACCACAAACTCCTGCAGCAGAAAATATAGATATTTCAAATGATGGAGAAATAAGTGGAATTTTTTAGAGGGATATAGAGATGAATAAAGAATTAGAATGTTGTACAATATGTCCACACAATTGTAAAATTAATAGAACCAAAAATCCAGGAAGATGTAAATCAACAGATAAAATAAAAATAGCATTATATTCAATTCATAATTTTGAAGAACCATGTATAAGTGGAGAAAAAGGATCTGGAACAATCTTTTTCTCAAATTGTAATATGAATTGTGTATTTTGCCAGAATTATGAAATAAGTCAGCTTGGAAGAGGAAAAGAAATAACAATAGAAGAACTTGCGAATGTAATGATAAAACAACAAGAAAGAAATGTCCAAAATATTAATTTAGTAACTCCAACATCATATGCACTACATATAGTAGAAGCAATAAAAATTGCAAGAAAAAAAGGTTTGGAAATTCCAATAGTATATAATACAAATGGTTATGAGAGTGTAGAAACACTAAAATTACTTGAAGGATATGTAGACATATATTTACCAGATTTAAAATATTATTATGATGATTTAGCGAAAAAATATTCAAAAGTAGATAATTATTTTGAAATTGCAACAAAAGCAATTCAAGAAATGTATAGGCAAGTTGGGACACCAGTTCTTGATGAAAATGGAGTTATGAAAAAAGGATTAATGATAAGACATCTAATATTACCAAATGAAGTACAAAATAGTAAAAAAGTTTTGAAATGGATTAAAGAAAATATAGATTCAAATGTATATGTAAGTATAATGGCACAATATTTTCCAACATATAAGGCAAAAGAAATACCAGAAATTGCAAGAAAAATAACAAAAGAAGAATATGAAAAAGTAGAAAATTATTTATATGAATTAGATTTAGAAAATGGATATATACAAGAATTAGGAGAACATGAAGAAGAATATGTTCCAACATGGGAATATTAGTAAATGTTCTAATGATAAGTAATGGAGGAAAAAATAATGTTAAGTATAATAGTAGCAAAAGCTAAAAATAATGTAATAGGAAAAAATGATGAATTAATAATGAAATTACCAGCAGAATCAAAAAAATTTAGAGAATTAACAGAAGGAAAAAATGTTATAATGGGAAGAAAAACATATGACATATTAGGAAAATATTTAAGAGAAAGAAATGTAATTGTATTTTCAAATAATCCTGATTTTAGAGTAAGTACACAAAATGCAAAAGTTGTACATTCAATGCTTGAAATACAACAATATATAGAAGATAAAAATGAAAACTATGTAATAGGTGGAGCTATGATATATAGATTACTTATGCAATATGTAACAAAATTATATGTAACAGAAGTAGACAAAGATTTCGATGGTGATGCAGTATTCCCAAGAATTAATGAAGAAGTTTGGAAAGAAGTTTCAAGAGATGAAAATCAAAAAGATGAAAATAATGATTTAACATATGATTTTATAACATATGTTAAAAGATAGTAAAATGTAGAAAAAATTTGTAAAAAATATAGACAAAAACAAAAATTATGTATAAAATATAAAAAGTATAATTGAAACAGAAGAAAACTGAACTTAAGAAAGGGGTAAAATCAATGAAAATATTGATGCTTACATGGGAATATCCACCAAGAGTAGTTGGCGGAATATCAAGAGTAGTATATGACCTATCACACAGATTAATAAAAGATGGTCATGAAGTAACTGTAGTAACATATAGAGATGGGGAAGTTCCATATTATGAGGATGATAAAGGAGTAAAAGTTTATAGAGTAGATAATTATATGATACAACCAAACAACTTTATAGACTGGATATTACAACTTAACTTTAATATGGTAGAAAGAGCAAGTCAAATAATTGCAGAACAAGGAAAATTTGATGTAATACATGCACATGATTGGTTAGTTGCCAATGCTGCAAAAACATTAAAACACTCATTTGATATCCCAATAGTAGCAACAATACATGCAACAGAGGCAGGAAGAAATAGTGGAATAAGAGAACCAAATCAAAAATACATAAATGATACAGAATGGATGCTTACATATGAAGCAAATGAAGTAATAGTAAACAGTAATTATATGAAGAGTGAAGTACAAAGACTATTTGGATTACCATTTGAAAAAATAAATGTTGTTCCAAATGGTGTTAACTTAAATAAATTCACAGGAATGGACAGAGATTATTCGTTTAGAAGAAAATATGCAATGGATAATGAAAAAATAATATTATTCATGGGAAGATTAGTATATGAAAAAGGTGTACAAAATTTAATTGCAGCAATGCCAAAAGTATTAGCTTCATATCATGATGCTAAATTAGTAATAGCTGGAAAAGGTGGAATGTTAGACGAATTAAAGGCACAAGCTGATTATTTAGGAATTTCAAATAAAGTATATTTTGCAGGATATATGAATGGAAAAGATGTAGAAAGAATGTATAAAGCAGCAGATATCTCAGTATTTCCAAGTACATATGAACCATTTGGAATTGTAGCACTTGAAGGAATGTTAGCAGAAAGACCAATAGTAGTATCAGATGCTGGAGGATTAGGAGAAATTGTAGAACATAGAGTAACAGGAATGAAAAGCTATTGTGGAAATCCAAATTCAATTGCAGATTCAATACTAGAACTATTATTTAATCCAGAATTATGTGATAATATTGTAAAAAATGCAAAAATAAAAGTAAAAGAAAATTATAATTGGCAAAAAATAGCACAAGACACACACTTTACATATCAAAAAGCAATATGTGAGACAATGGCAGAAAGACAAAAAAAGCAAATAGCACAAGAAAAAGCAAGAATCGAAAAGAAAAATTCAGCAGTAGAGAAAGAAACGAACAATATATTACCATTTAAAAAAAGACAAATATTTGCATAAAATATCATAAAAAATAGCAAGGATAACTTGCTATTTTTATTTTTTTATTATAGAATATAACCATGTTTATAGGTAGCAAAATAAACCTAAATAAATTTACATAAGGCAAGGAATAATATGGGAAACATAGTATTATTAGATGATTTAACAATAAATAAAATAGCTGCTGGAGAAGTAATAGAAAGACCAGCATCAGCAATAAAAGAAATGGTAGAAAATTCAATAGATGCAGGAGCAACAAATATAACAGTAGAAATAAAAAATGGTGGAATATCATATATACGTATAACAGACAATGGAAAAGGAATTGCAGAAGATGATTTAGAAATAGCATTTGAAAGACATGCAACAAGTAAAATAAGATCAGCAGAAGATTTAAGCACAGTAAAATCTATGGGGTTCCGTGGAGAAGCATTGGCAAGTATTGCTGCAATTTCAAGGGTAGAATTAGTTTCAAAAACAGCCACACAAGCAAATGGTCAAAAAATAGTTGTAGAAGGTGGAAATATAATAGAAAAATCTGAAACAGGAGCATGTGTTGGAACAACAATAACTGTAACAAATCTATTCTATAATACACCAGTAAGATATAAATTTCTAAGAAAAGACTTTACAGAAGCAGGATATATAGAAGATGCAATATCAAGAATAGCATTAGCACATCCTGAAATAGCTTTAAAACTAATAAATACAGGAAGAACAGTAATACAAACAAATGGAAATGGAGATATAAAAACAGTAATATATAGTTTATATGGAAAAACAGTTGCAAATTCTATAATTGACGTAGATTATGAATTAGAAGATATACATATATATGGAGTTATAGGAAAACCAGAAATAGCAAGATCAAATAGAGCAAATCAAATATTTTTTGTAAACAAAAGATATGTAAAAGATAAGGTATTATCATCAGCAACAGAAAGAGCATATAAAGATTACATACCATCTGGAAAATTTGCATTTGCAGTATTAAATATAGATATGAATCCAAGAAAAGTTGATGTAAATGTTCATCCAGCAAAATTAGAAGTAAGATTCGAAAATGAAAATACAATATTTAAAGCAGTATATAATTCAATAAAAGAAAAACTATTGTCTGATGAAAACAATAATGTAGAAGAAAAAAATGAATTTCAACCAAAAAAAGAAACTATTGTAGAACAAATATACAATCAAAGAAAACTTCAAGAAATGGGATTGATTGAAGAAAAAGCAAAAGGAAATGTTAGTACACAAATAGTAAAAGAAGAAGTTCCAAAAGAAGAAGTGAAAGTAGAAAAAACACAAATAAAACAAAATGAAATTATTGAAAATTCTAAATTTATTGGAAATGAAGTATATGATAAAAATCAAGAAGTATTAAGAAAATTGCAAGAACTAAAACAAAAAGTATTAAATGAAACTTATGGAAGTAAAGATAATGTAACAAATTTAGAAACAGAAAAAGATGTAGAAGAAGTTGAAAAAATAGATGATGAAGATTCTCTAAAAAAAGTTAAGGAAAAAGAAGAAATTAAATATGATATTCCAGTACAAAAAATATCAGAACCACAAGTAAGTGAAAGCTTAAATGAAGAAAAATATACTTATGAACCAATAAAAGAAGATAAACAACAAACAGAACAAATTCAATATAAGCTTCCACAAAAAGAGGAGCAAACAATACAACCAGTGCAAAATGAAAATGTACAAGAGGAAAAAATAGAAAAAGAAAATGTAGAAGAAAAGAAAACAAGATTTTCACCAGAATTTGAAGAAATGTACATGAAAATGTTTGGAACAAAGCCATTAGAAGAACAAAACAAAATAGAAAAAGAAGAAAACAATATTGATGATATAACAACACCAGTTGAAAATATATCAATATTTGATAAATTTCCAGAAAACCAAAAAGTAAATTACAAATTTATAGGAATTGCATTTGAAAATTACTCTATATTAGAAATAAACCAAGATATGTACATATTGAATCAAAGAAAAGCAAAAGAAAGAATCTTATATGAAGTATTAAAAAATAATTATTATAATGAAAAACAAAACTCTTCGCAATTATTATTATTGCCAGATGTTATAACATTGTCAAAAAAAGACATGGAAATAGCAAAAGACAATATAGAGATGTTAAATAAAGCAGGATTTATATTTGAACCATTTGGAGAAGACACTATAAAATTAACAGAGGTTCCAGAAATATGTGTTGAAATGGAAACAAAAGAATTATTTATAGAAATCTTACAAGAAATAAATTCTGTTGCCAGAACAGAAAGAAAAGAAATAGAAGAAAAATTTTTACAAACAGTTGCAAAAAAAGTTGTTGAAAATGAAAAAATGGATAATACAAGAGAAGAAACTCAAAACATAATAGAAAAATTATTATCATTAGCAGATCCATTTGATAATTCAAAAGGAAACCCAATAGCGATAAAAATGTCTAAATATGATATTGAGAGAAAATTTTCACGAAAATAAGAAAGGTCAATATATGAATGCATTAATTAGTGTAATATCAATAATACTTTTTATAGTATTAGGTATAATTATTTATAATGGATTAAATGGAATGGATTTAAAAAAGAAAATTATAATATTTATTTTTGAAATAATTGTATGTTTGATATTTACAATGATTTTATTTAATATTTCTTCATTAGGAATTGAATATCCAAATAGTCAAAGCAGAGAAATTGCATTGAAAATATTAGTAACAATATTTACACCTATGAATGGGATAATTTTATTACCTAATATTACAAGATTAATAAATGAAAGTCAAAATGGAGAAATTGATAAAGAAGAATGTGCACGAAAATTAAAAAAGACTTTAATTATATTTATATTATTAGTTATAATGGAATTTGTATATTTAAGAAATACTCAGATAGGGATTTTAAATAATTATAATATGCAAAATTAATTGCAGAATGGAGAAAAAATGAATAAGCCAAAAGTAATTGTAATATGTGGACCGACAGCATCTGGAAAAACAGCATTATCAATAGAATTAGCAAAAAAAATAGATGGAGAAATAATTTCTTGTGATTCTATGCAAATATATAAAGATATGAATATAGGAACAGCAAAAGTTACAAAAAGTGAAATGCAAGGAATAAAACATTATTTGGTGGATTTTGTATCACCAGATACAAGATATAGTGTAGCAGATTACAAAACTGATGCCGAAAAAGCAATAGAAAATATTATTAGTAAAGGAAAAATACCAATAATTGTAGGTGGAACAGGATTATATGTAGATTCATTAATATATGGCATAGAATATCCTGAAATAAAATTTGATGAAGAATATAGGAAAAAATTAGAAAAAGAAGCAGAAGAAGGCTTAGAAAATTTATATAATAAAGCAAAAGAAATTGATGAACAAGCAATGCAAAAAATCAGTATAAATGATAGAAAAAGAATAATTAGAGTATTAGAAATATATCATGCTACTGGAAAAAACAAAACAGAGCAAGAAAAAGAATCAAGAAAAAAAGAAGTAAAATATGATTATAAAATATTTGCAATTAATATAGATAGAGAAAAATTATATGAGAGAATTAATATAAGAGTTGATAAAATGATAGAAAATGGTTTAATAGAAGAAGTAGAAAATTTGCGAAGAAAATATAACCATTTTCCAACAGCAATGCAAGGACTTGGATATAAAGAAGTTGTTCAATATTTTCAAAAAGAACTTACAAAAGAAGAAATGATAGAAAAAATAAAACAAGAAAGTAGAAGATATGCCAAAAGACAATTAACATGGTTTAGAAAAAACAAACAAACTATTTGGATAGATGGACTTGCAAATTTGGAGGATAATATTAACATTATAGAAAAAGAATTAAACAAATGATATCTAAAATGATGGGAGATGATGGAAACGAAAAAACTTAAGAAAATATTAGCAATAATATTTTGTATATGTTTAGCAATATATTTCGCATATGCAGTAATATTATTAATAATACATCCAACAGAAATATATGTAATAACTAAAGGAGAGATAAAAGAAGAAGAAGAAACTGTTGGTTATATTATTAGAAATGAAACAGTAATAAAAGATGAAGACAATTTGAATGGAATATATGCTATTACAACAGAAGGACAAAAGGTAGCGAAAGATGAGGTTGTTTTTAGATATTATAAAGAAAGTGAAAAAGAGACAACAGAAAATATAAAGAAAATAGATTATGAAATTCAAGAAGAATTAGAAAAAGATAAAACATCTCCATCATCAGCAGATATAAAAGTTATAGAAAAACAAATTGAAGAAAAATTAATAGAATTAAATAAATTAACAAATTATCAAGAAATCAAAGAGTACAAAGACAATATAGATGAGCTAATTTCAAAAAAAATAAAATATATAGGAGAAAATACATCTGATAAAAATATCAAGCAATTGATAAAAGAAAGAGAAGAATATGAAAAAAAGTTAACAAATGGAGCTTTATATAAAAAATCACCAGCAAGTGGTACAGTATCATATAGAGTAGATGGATTAGAGGAAAAATTAACTCCAGAAAATCTAGGGGAAATTACAGATACATTTCTTGAAGGATTAGATTTGAAAACAGGGCAAATAATATCATCAAGTAGTGATTGTGGAAAAATAATAGATAACTTTAAATACTATATAGCTATTACAACAAATAGTGAACTTGGAAATAATGCAAAAGTGGGAGATAGTGTAACTTTAAGGTTATCAGGAACAGAAGAAGAAAAAGCAGATATAGTTCAAATAAATGAAGGAAGTGGGAAAAAAACTATAATCTTTGAAGTGGATAGAATGAGTACAACGGTCATTAATCATAGGAAAATTGCAGTAGATATAATATGGTGGGAAAAAGCAGGATTTAAGGTACCAAATCAGGCAATATATTCTGAAACTATTAATAATAATGAAATAAATTATGTCATAAAAAATAAATCTGGTATAGAAAGTAAAAGTTATGTAAAAATACAAAAACAAAATGAAAATTTTTCAATAATTTCGTCATATGAAACAAAAGAATTACAAGAACTTGGAGTAAGTGAAGAAGATATTAAAAATTATAAAAAAATAGTTAATTATGATGAAATAGTATTAAAAAAACAAAAATAAAAATGTTACAGAAGTGTTACAAAAATATTAAATTTTTGTAACACTAAGATAAACTATTGACAAAAGAATGAAAAAGTTGGATACTATATGCAGGTTAAAAAAGTCAGAAGGTATTTTGACAAATAAAAACGGAAGTGTAAAAATATTAGGAGGTTTTAAGATGGCAGGAGCTATAATGGACAAAATCTGGGGTGTTATTGGTATGAACAATAATAATCAATCAGAAGCGGAAGACATTGAAGATGAAGATTATGATGTAGATACATATGATAATAATTATGAAGATGAAGAAGAAGACAAAAAGTTTTTTGGAAGAAAGAGTAAAGTTGTACCTATGACACAACAATCACAAGCAATAAAGATGGTAATTTCACAACCAACTACTTTCGAACAATCTGAAGAAATATGCAGTTTATTAAAAGAGAAAAAGTCTGTAATAGTAAATTTAGAATATGTTAGTAAAGAAGTTGCAAGAAGAATTGTTGACTTTATTAGTGGTGGAGTATATGCACTAGATGGACATATACAAAAGATATCAAATTCAATATTCTTAATTGCACCAATGAATTATGAGATCACAAATGAAATGGCAAGAGAAGAAATAAAAAATAAATTATCTGTTTCTTGGTTAAAAAACAACAATATAAATTAAATTCAAAGAAATGGAGGATTCTAATATGATTACACCATTAGATATAGAAAATAAAAAATTCAGCAAACAAATGATGAATGGATATAATGTAGAAGATGTTGATGATTTTCTAGACGAATTAGTTGTTGATTATGAGAAAAATTATAAAGAATTAGCAGAAGCAAATGATAAAATAGAAAAATTAACAAAAGATTTAGAACAATATAAAAACTTAGAGAAAACATTACAAAATACATTAGTAATGGCTCAAACAACAGCAGAAGAAGTAAAAATAGCAGCAAAACAACAAGCTGATCAACTAATAGCAGAAGCTAGAAACAAGGCTAGTGAAATTCAACAAGAAGAAAATGAAGCATCTCTAAAAAAATTAGATGAAATTGAGAAACAAATTGCTATTAAAGAGAGAAGATTTGAAGATGTAAAAAAACAATTTGATGTATATAAAGCAAAAATGGAATCATTATTAATTTCTCAAGAAGAATTAATTAAAGAGATAAATCAAGATGAAGAAGAATAAATAGCAAGACTTTTCTTGCTATTTTTTTTGAAATATAATTATGAAAGGAAAAAATATGAGAAATAGAAAAGAAAATGGTATAACATTAATTGCATTAACAGTTACAATTGTTGTAATGTTGATAATAGCAGGAGTTTCTTTATCATCATTAGATGGGCAAGACAGTTCAATTGGACAAGCTAAAGATGTAAAAACTGCAACAGAATATAAAGAAGCAAAAGATTCTGTAAGAATGGCAATTCAAGAAGCACTACTTGCAAGTGATAAAGGAATGTTAGAAAGAGATATATTTGAAAAATATTTGGATAAACATATTAATGGTGCATATGAAATTACAAATTTTCTTGCATATGATGATAGTGGAAGAGGTCAATATACTGTAGTTGTTTATAGAGATCAAGAAAAGAAAAAGAAAATAGATACATTTGGTATTGATACATCAGGAAACTTTACAAACTAATCATTTTAATACTTTTGTAATATTTGAAAAAATGTTACAAAAGTATTAAATGTATGTTACAATTTTATTAAGACTATTGACATTATACAAAAAAAGGATAAAATAGTAATATATGAATGAAAGGTAACATTATAAATATGAGAATAATAAGTGGAAAAGCAAGAGGAACAAAATTATATACATTAGATGGAACTGCAACAAGACCAACATTAGACAGAGTAAAAGAATCACTATTTAATATAATACAAAATGATATTGAGGATTCCACTGTGTTAGATTTATTTTCAGGAAGTGGAGCAATAGGTTTAGAATTTTTAAGTAGAGGAGCTAAAAGAGCTGTTTTATGTGATAGTTCAAAAGATGCTATAAAGATTATAAAACAAAATGTACAAAAAACTCATTTTGAAGAAAAAGTAGAAGTATATAATATGGAGTTTACCAAATTAGTTGAAAGATTACAAAATCAAAAATTTGATATTATATATATAGATCCACCATATGCTACAGACTTCATAAAAATATCACTTGAAAAAATTATTGAATATGAATTGGTTAATGAAAATACTAAAATTATAGTTGAAACAGATGATGAAACAAGAATATTAAATCAAATAGAAAAAATGGATGTTGAAATTACTGATAAAAGAAAATATGGAAGAGCAACAATAATATTCTTAAAATATAGAAAAACACAAATACCTAGAAAGGGGTAAAAAATGGAAATATTCACATTATTAGAAACTTTAGAAGATATATTAGAAAATAGTAAGGGACTACCTTTTACCAATAAAACAATGGTTGACAAAGAAGAATTATTAGAAATAATAAAAGAAATAAGAATAAAATTGCCAGACGAATTAAAACAAGCTAAATGGGTAAAAGAAGAAAGACAAAGAATATTAGCAGAAGCTCAAAAAGAAGCTGATGGAATTGTTAAAGAAGCTGAAAATAGAATAATATCAATGATTGATGAACATGAAATTACAAGAAAAGCATATGAACAAAAAGCAGAAATAATAGAAACAGCAAATGAGATGTCAAGAGAAATTTCACAAGGAACGAAAGAATATGCAAATAATTTATTAAATTCAACAGAAAAAGTATTAACAGATTCATTGGCAAAATTAGAAAAAGATATAAGTGAAGCAGCAAATATAATGCAAATGTCATTAGAAGGAACAATAAAAACAATTCAAGATAGCAAAAAAGAATTGCAATAATCTAAAAAGGATAGGTTTTATAAACCCGTCCCCATAGTATAAATATTAGGATCAAAAAAGAATGGGGACACCCTTATGTTTATTCACATAAGGTGTGTCCTCATCAAAGTTTAAAGGAAAGTAAAATACTGGAAGGGGTAGAGAAATGGCAAAAAGAAAAAGTAGTAAAAAGAAGAAACAACAGAAAAAACAAGACATATCACTAATAGTAGTAATTATTTTAAGTGTATTATTAACAGTATTAATATATGCACAATCAGGAGCAATTGGAATTGCCTTAAGTGATTTCTTTGGAGGAATGATAGGAATATTAAAATATATATTACCATTAGGAGCATTTGCTGTTGCAATAAAAATGGCATGTATAGATGATGATGGATATATATCATCAAAAATAGGTCAATATGTATTATTGTTAATATTTATTGCTGTAATATTAAGTGTATATCAAATATATAATGGTGAAATAAATATAGAACAAAATATATCAGAAATAGTAAAAGATGCATATCAATTAGGAGAAAACAATATTGGAGGAGGAGCATTAGGAACAATTGCAGCAGTTCCATTATTTAGATTATTTGGAAAAATCGGAACAATTATAGTAAGTATAGGTGCAGCAGTAATTTTATTTGCAACAACATTTGGAATTGATGTTGCAGAAATAATAAGAGCAATAATTCAATCAGGAGTAGAGAATAGTAAAACAAAGCATGAATTAAAGATGGAAGAAAAAGAAGCTAGACATCAAGAAAAATTAGAAAAAATGGCAATGATGAAAGAAAAAGGTGATACAGAAAAATTAAGCAAAAAAGAGATGAAAGCTAAACTAAGAGAAGAAAATAGAAAAGCATATTTAGAAAATACAGAAGAAGATAGTGAAGGACAAATAAAAATTAATCTTAATGGAAGAGCAATAGAAGAAATAGACGAAAATGGACGTACAAAATTCAAACATGGAAAAGATGATTTAATACCATTAACAAAAGAAAAGAAAAAAGGAAAATCAAGTATTGCAAATGTAGCAAGTACAATTGTAGAAAAAGAAAATATAGATCCAGACTATATAGAAAATGATTTATTTAAAAAAGAGGAAGAGCAAAAAGAAGATAAAACAAAACAAGTTTTACAGCTTGAACATGCAATGATAGTAGAAGATGAAAATTATCAATATCCTCCAATAGAAATATTAAGTAAAGGTGAAAAAAAGACTATAAAAGGTGGGGCAAAAGCATTAACAGATGTTGCAACAAGATTACAAAAAACATTATATAGTTTTGGAGTTCAAGCAAAAGTAGAAAATGTAACAGTAGGACCAGCAATAACAAGATATGAATTAAAACCAGCTGAAGGTGTAAGAGTTAGTAAAATTGCAAATCTAGCAGATGATATTGCATTAAACTTAGCAGCTGAAACAATTAGAATAGAAGCACCAATTCCTGGAAAACAAGCAGTAGGAATAGAAGTACCAAATCAAGAAAAAGAAATGGTACATTTAAGAGATGTATTAGAATCAGACGAATTTGCTGAAAGCAAATCAAAAATGAGTGTAGCATTAGGAAAAGATGTTGCAGGAAAAGTAGCAATTGCAGATATGGCAAAAATGCCACACACATTAATTGCAGGTTCAACAGGTTCAGGAAAGAGCGTTTGTATAAATACAATAATAACAAGTATAATATATAAAGCAAAACCAAGTGAAGTAAAACTTGTAATGGTAGACCCAAAAGTAGTCGAATTATCAGTATATAATGGAATACCACATTTATTAATACCAGTAGTAACAGATCCAAAAAAAGCAGCAGGTGCATTAGCATGGGCTGTACAAGAGATGGATAATAGATATAATTTATTTGCACAAAAAGGTGTAAGAGATTTAAAAGGATATAATGCATTAATAGAAAAAGAAGAAGGTGTTGGAAAATTACCACAAATATTAATTATAATAGATGAGTTAGCAGATTTAATGATGGTTGCAGCAAAAGAAGTAGAAGACTCAATTTGTCGTTTAGCACAAAAAGCAAGAGCAGCAGGAATGCACTTAATAATAGCAACACAAAGACCATCTGTTGATGTAATCACAGGTATAATAAAAGCAAACATACCTTCAAGAATTGCTTTTGCAGTATCTTCACAAGTAGATTCAAGAACAATATTAGATCAAGTAGGAGCAGAAAAATTATTAGGAAAAGGTGATATGTTATATTATCCAACAGGAGCAGCAAAACCAACAAGAATTCAAGGAGCATTTGTATCTGATGAAGAAGTAGAAAAAATTGTATCATTTGTAAAAACAAATGGTGAAGCAACATATAATGAAGATATATTAGACTCAATAGAAAAAAGTGGAAAAACAGATAAAGAAATTCAAGATACAAACTCAAAAGATCCAGATGATAATACAGATGAACATTTAATGGAAGCAATTGATTTAGTTGTAGAAACAGGTCAAGCCTCAACATCATTCATTCAAAGAAAATTTAATGTAGGATATGCAAGAGCTGGAAGAATAATAGATCAAATGGAAGAAAGAGGAATTATTTCAGGATATCAAGGAAGTAAACCACGTCAAGTATTAATGTCAAAAGAAAGATGGGAAGAATTAAAAATGGGAACTCCATCTGAAGATAATAAAGAATAGATACAAAAGAAAGGAGGAGAAGATATGTTAGAAAAATTTATAAAAAAAGACCGTAATGAAATCTTAGAAAATGTATTAGCTCAAAAAGATGTAGATGAAAGAACTAAAAATCTTCTCCAAGGAATTTTGTACAAAATAGATGTATCATATAAAGATTATCAAAATGCTAAAGTAATTCAAAGAAATAAAAAAGAATATGTAGATGAAATTAATAAAAATATAAAAAGAAAATGTAATAAAATTGTAACAGTAAGCTTTAATGAAAAGATCGAAGAAGAAAAAATAAAAAAGAGCTTAGAAAAAAATAAATTTTATATTGATGAAAATCAGATAATAACATATCCAATTGAAGAAAAAATATTATATGCAATAGAAAAAAGTATAAATAATAATAAAATAGTAAATAGCAAATATGAAATTATTTCAGAACCATTATCAAATCTAATAATGACAGGAAAGAGTTTAGATAGAGTAGAAGTATTAAGAGATTTTAATGGTTGGTCATGGACAACAATAAAAACAGAAATAGAAAGTATAAGTTCAAATCTTGTATATCAAATACTCCAAATATTACTTGGAGAAGAATTTATGGATAATTGGAGTTTTGATACAGATGGAATAATAGATTATTATAGTATGTTTAAAGAACAAATTTCAAATAAATATGGAATTGAAAATGCAAAAAAATTATATGAAATAATTGAAAAAATTGCTATAATGAATGAAATTGAACAAGACATAGACTTTAAATCTGAAAAGATACAACAATTAAATGAAATTGATAATGATATAAAAAAGAGAACTAATGTTGAACAATATATTACTGAATTGACGGAAGAAAAAAAGAAAGCAGAAAAAGAAATTGCAGTAATTCAAAAAATATTAAGTTCAGAAAAAGAATTAAAAAATCAATATCAAAAAGTCAATGAAGGAGTTCCAATAGAAAAAAAGGTTTTTAGTGTAAGAGTATTAAGGCAACAATTAAATGCAAAAAAACAAGAAAATTTAAAAAATATTGAAGATATAAATTTTAAATTATTGCCATATAATTATGTAGAAAGCAAGGAAAAAATAACTCAAAAGAAAAATTTGTTAGAAACAATATATTATACAGAAGAAGAACAAAAAGAAGTTTATTTAAAATTTGTAATTACTTTTTTGGAATGTTTTAAACAAGAAATAAAAAATGCCAACAAAGACACATTATTAAATTTAATATATAAATTTAGATATTATATGTTAATACCATTTAATACTCAAGATTCAATAAAAGATATTTCAGAATTAAAAGAAGAAATAACAGAAATTGAAAAAGAACTAATAAAAATAGGAAAAAAAGAAAAAATAGTATCAAAAGAAGTGCCATTCGAAGTATGGACACACATATTTGAAACAAGGATAATTGATTTAAAAGAATTATATTATAAAATTTTTGCAGAATATGATAAAAAATATTTTCAATTATTTGATGAAAATATTTCAGAAGAAAAATTTATAATAAACAATATTGAAAAGAATAAGATAAATAAGAAGATTAAAATCTTTAATTAAAAAACGGAGGATTAATAGATGAAAATAACTTTTTTAGGAGCTACAAAAATAGTAACAGGTTCAAACTTTTTAGTTGAAGCTGCTGGAAAAAAGTTTTTAGTTGATTGTGGATTATATCAAGGAAAGGCAGAATTAGAGGAACAAAATTATAGAGAATTTGATTACAATCCTGCTGAAATAGATTTTATGTTATTAACACATGCACATATAGATCATTCAGGAAGAATCCCAAAACTATATAATGATGGATTTAAAGGTCCAATATATGCACATAAAGCAACATGTGACTTATGTCAAATAATGTTACCAGATAGTGGACATATTCAAGAAATGGAAGCAGAATGGAAAAATAAAAAAAGAATAAGAAAAGGTCAACCAACAAGAGGACCACTTTATACAGCAGAAGATGCATTAAAATGCATGGAAATATTTGTACCTGTAAAATATGACGAAATAATACAAGTATCTGAAAATATATATGTTAGATTTAATGATGCTGGACATATGTTAGGCTCAAGTACAATAGAAATATGGGCCAAAGAAGATGGAAAAGAAACAAAAGCAGTCTTTTCAGGAGATCTAGGAAATAATGATATTCCACTTTTATCAGAGCCAACAATGATAGATAATTGTGATTATTTAGTTATGGAATCAACATATGGAAGTAGATTACATATAAGAAATGATCAAAAAGCAGAATTATTCTTAAAAATAGTCTCTGAAACTATTGATAATGGAGGAACAGTAGTAATACCATCATTTGCAGTAGGAAGAACACAAGAAATTCTATATGAAATTAATAAAATAAAAGAAAATAGACATGATGAAGAATTTTTAAGAGAATATAGAACATTAATGAAAGTACCAGTATATGTTGATAGTCCACTTGCAATATCAGCAACACAAGTATTTAAAGAAAATATGGATTTGTTTGAAGATGAAGTAAAAGAAGAAATGGAAAGAGGAAATAATCCATTAGAATTTCCAGGTTTAAAATTTACTCAAACAGCAGATGAATCAAAAGCATTAAATGAAAGTGATGAGCCATCAATAATAATTTCAGCAAGTGGTATGTGTGATGTTGGAAGAATAAAACATCATTTAAAACATAATATATGGAATCCAAAGAGTACAATATTATTTGTAGGATATCAAGCACCAGGAACATTAGGATATGAAATTGTAAATGGAGCAAAAAAAGTTACAATATTTGGAGAAGAATTTGCAGTAAATGCAAGAATTGAATATATTGAAGGATATTCTGGTCATGCTGATCAAGAATGGCTTATGAATTTTGTATACTCATTCTATAATAAGCCAAAACACATATTTTTAGTACATGGTGAAGAAGAATCACAAGAAGTATTAAGAAATAAAATATTAGAAAATACAGGAATTGGAGTAACAATACCTGAATATGGTGAAACATATCAATTAGATGATGAATTAAGAATTGTAAATAGAATTAAGATAAAGAAAACATTGACATTAAAGAATGAAGTTTTAGAAAGATTAGAAAAATTAAAAGACGAGCTTGCAGATATGGAAGTTATGGTAAAAGAAGATATGACAGATGATGAATTACGAGATGAAGACATATTTAGAATAAATGAAAAAATTAAAGATTTAGAGCAACAAATTCTAAATGTAGTTGAAGGATAAAGTAAAGGTGTCAAAATATATTTGATATCTAGTCAAAATACAAGGAGAAAGGAATGGTGCCAGAATCAGTCTGGCATCTAATCAAAATACAATGGAAAAATATTTAAATGATGCAATAATAGGAAATAAAAACATGCTTGCAACATTTTCAAGCAAAGGAGAAATGTTAAGATTATCATATCCAAATCATGATAATAGGCAATATTTGAAGTATTTTCATACAGGAGTAAAAGTAAATGACTCAAATATAATATATTTACATGATGACATAAATAATACATATATACAATATTATGATACAGACACAAATATTTTAAATACAGAAATAACAAATACATATTTTAATTTAAAAATAGTTCAAACAGATTTTGTAACTATAAAAGAAGATATACTAGTAAAAAAATATTCATTTATAAATGATAGTAATATAGAACAAGATATTAAATTTTTAATACATTCAGAATTATTATCAGACCAAAATAATTTTATAAGTGGTATGAAATTAGATAATGGAATGGTTCAATTTGCACATGATTTTTCAATAGCAACATTTTCAAAATTAGAAAAAATATTTGCTGGTCAAATAAATGGAACATCAAATAATATAGGAAGTGGAATTATAGGTGGAAAAGATTATGTTGGAATGTCAAAAGATTCAGGTATAAGTTTTGATATTGGAAAACTTCCAGCAGGGCATAGAAAAGATATTGAAATATGTATATATATTGATGAAAATAAAAAAACTATGCATGACTTTATGGATGAAGTCGAAAGAATAAGAAAGATAGATTTTAATAAAGAATTAAATGATACAAAAGCATATTGGAGAAAATATGTTAAAGAACATGATGGATTAAAAATAAAAGAACCTCAAAATAGTTATGAAGAAAAAATATTAAATGTATATAAAAGAAGTATATTATTATTTCCATTATTAATGAATGAAGAAACAGGTGGAATTATTGCATCACCAGAAGTAGATGAAGAATTATCTCAATGTGGAAGATATGCATATTGCTGGCCAAGAGATGCAGTATTTATTACACAAGCTTTAGATATTTTAAAAATGAATAAAGAAGCAGACAAATTTTATAGTGAATTTTGCAGAATAACACAAAGTAAAAATGGAATGTGGGAACAGAGATTTTATACAGATGGAAGATTAGCACCTTGTTGGGGATATCAAGTTGATGAAACGGCTAGTGTAGTTTATGGAGTATATAATCATTATGAATATACTAAAAATGAAGAATTTTTAAAAGAAAATTTACATATGTGTGAATTAGCAATTACATTTTTGAAAAAATATGTTTATGATGTATTAGAAAATACAGGAAAATATTCTGTAAGCTATGACATTTGGGAAGAAAATGATAGAGGAATACATATGTATTCTTTGGCAAGTATTTTTTCAGCATTTGATACTATGAAAAAAATATATAAAGCATTGGGAAAAAATGTATCTGATTTCGAAAACAACAGATTAAAAGAGGAAAAAATAAACAAAAATATTAAAGAAATAGATGAACTAATGTTAAAAGTAAAAGAATATATTGAGCAAAATCTATATGATGAAAATAGAAAATCATATGTAAGAAATACAGAAGATAGAAGAATTGATATAAGTTTACTTGGAGCTGTTTATCCATTTAATGTATTTTCACCAAAAGAGAAAAAAGTTTTAAATACAGTTGAAAATATAAATTTAACACTTAGAACATATACAGGTGGATATCAAAGATATGAGAATGATGGATATAGAAATGGATCTCCTTGGCCAATTTCAAACCTATGGATGACATTATATTACTTAGAAATAGGCGAAAAGAAAAAAGCTAAAGAAACATTTGACTTTGTATTAAAAACAGTTGGAAAACATAGTTTTTTAGGTGAGCAGGTAGATAATTCAACATTAAAACCAAATTGGGTTATTGGATTAGGTTGGTCACATGCAATGTTTATTATAGTTTTAGAAAAACTTTCTAATATAAAGTAGTTTTATTGTGAGAAGAAAGGAAGAAAGAAATGGAACAAAGTAAATGGGTTATTGTAAGAAGAGAAACAGGCTTTGAAAAATTTAAAAGAAGTATAAAAAGTATATTTTTTAAATTATTTGGAAAAGATGAAAAGTGTAAAAATATAGAAAATAAAGTAAAAAAAAGTGGAGAAATAGTAGTAGAAATTATTGCTTAGATAGAACCAAATAATGAGGCTACTATTAAGTATAAAGAAAGCCAGCCGAAATAAGTTCGGCTGGCTTTTTGGGTTGCTTGGGTTTTCTCTAAAGCATTACTTCAGAGAATTGACGATGGAAGAGAGGGTCTCAACCATCTTTTCGTTGTGAAGGAGCTCATTGAAGGAGAAGCCAAGTGCATTGGCTTCCACCAGAGCCTGTGCATCTTCGATCACGAAGCCTTCAGCCTCAAGGGAACGAAGCTGATCGCCGTATTCCTTCAGCACCGTAATGGTGTGGAAGAGAATGGCAATGTTGCTGTTCTGCTTGGAGGTGATGTCAGGTGCGACAGAAGAGGGCTCAGGAGTGGTCTCAACTTCAGGAACTTCTTCCTCTTCGACATTTTCTTCTTCTACGACGAACTGAGGAGAAGAGACTCTGTCTTCAGGGTAGACTTCATCGATGACAGTGACTTTTTCAGGCTGTTCCTCTTCGTAAGAAGGGAAGTCGTTGGGGTTAAGTCCTGCGAAAGGACAGTTACCACTATGAACAACTTCCTGAACAGGAGTGGAAGCTTTCAGCTTGAGGACAAGTTTACCCAGTTCAGAGGCAATACTTGCCAGGGCAGAGCGGGTCTGTTCTGCACACTTGACGTTCTTAAGAACATCAGCGATTTCAGCAGAATTGCCGCTCGTAAGATGCTTAGCATCTTCCTCAGTCATACTGGAGGCATTCTGGCAAGCCAAGTACTTGATGACAGGATGCCAGAGCTTTTTGGAGATGTTTTCCAGTTCGGTGGGGCAATTATGCAGGATGTCTGCATTGATTGCACAGAACATGGGATGCATCTTCTGGTATCCGTTAAACAGATACACAACAAGATCGGAAATTTCTTCCTTGAGAATGCTTACTTTACCATCCATTTTGCTGGAGGTAAAGCCCAGAATGTTCAAGGCTTTCTCTGTTTCAACAGAGATTTCCTTGGTAGACGCAGTGTCTACATTCAACTTGAGGAGAAGGCTCAGCACTGCGCTGAAATCACTTCTCTTATTCCGGCCATCGGCAGGATAAGTGCAAAGAAGCAGTTCCAGAGCCTTTTTGAAAGCCTCTTCGTTGTGCTTGGGAGATGCCTCAACCTCAGGAGATGTAACCTCAACAGGTGCATCAGGCTTGAGAACGTTAGAAGAAGCGGCCTTTTCGGCAGCTTTCTTCTTCAGGGCGTCCTGAAAAGCCTTCTTGGTGGTTGCAGACTTGCTAGCTTTCTTAGTCATAATCGTATTCCTCCATTAAAAAAATAAAACCCAAAGTGTATAAACGATATAAATATAGTATAGCACTATTTACATAATTTGTCAACAAATAAGCAAATGTGGAAATTTAATAACAAAATTTTACAAAATACTTGAAAAAATTTATGAAGATTTATATAATATTAATGATATTATTTATAATATAAAATACAAAAGAAGGGAGGAATAAAAATGGTTGCAACAGACATAAGAAAAGAGGCAAGAGAGTCATTAAAAAATAAATGGGTAAAAGCTATACTAATAATTCTTATACAATTTTTAATAACAGGATTATTAACAGGGATAGAAAAAGCACTTGGAGATAATTCAATATTAACATCAATAATATCAATTATAGAGGTTGTTATAGGAATTCCATTATCATTTGGAATGGTAGCAGTATTTATGAAATTAAAAAGAAATGAAGAAGTAAACTATTTTGATTTTATAAAAATAGGATTTGATAACTTTACTAGAGCATGGGGATTATGTTTTAGAACATTATTAAAAATGATATTACCAATAATTTGTGTTGTATTAGCAATTATAATTGTTACAATAATGTTCACAGCTGGTGGAATTGCTGGAATTGCAATGGGAGCTGGTCAACAAGCATTAGGATTAGTAATAATTGGAATTATAATATATGTTGTAGCACTTGCATATGCTGTAACAATAGGATTAAAATATGCATTAACAGTATGTATTGCATATGATAATCCAGATATGACTACACAAGATGCTGTTGAAAAAAGTGCTGAATTAATGGTTGGACACAGAGGAGATTTATTTGTTCTATTATTATCATTTTTTGGTTGGGCATTATTATGCTATCTTCCACTTGTTTTAGCAACAGCTTGCATATTAGTTCCAGTTTTAGCAATAGTATTTATGGTTGGAGCAGTTTGTGGAGTATTGTGTTTAGGAGCATATATCCAAATGGCAAAAATATGTTTCTATGATGATGTTTTAAAATTAAATTCTGAAAAAACAACAGTAGAAGTTCAAAAATAAATAATGAAAATAAAATGGGATGAATAATTCATCTCATTTTTCTTATTGTTCTATATATTGAAAATAAAAAATAATATGATATAATATGTACATAAATAAAAAAATGAGGAAAAAATATGGAAGAAGAATTTAATATAAGACCAGAATTAGAAAGTCCAATAGAAGAGAAAATAGAAAATTCTCTAAGACCACAGACATTAGATGAATATATAGGACAAACTAAAGTAAAAGAAAATATGAAAATATATATAGAAGCAGCTCAAAAAAGAGGAGAACCATTAGATCATTGCTTATTTTATGGACCACCAGGACTTGGAAAAACAACAATAGCAAATATAATAGCAAATGAAATGAAATCAAATATAAAAATCACATCAGGACCAGCAATAGAAAAGCCAGGAGATTTAGCTGCTATTTTAACAAATTTATCTGAAAAGGATGTATTATTTATAGATGAGATACACAGATTAAGTAAAAATGTAGAAGAAATACTTTATCCAGCATTAGAAGATTTTACATTAGATATAGTAATTGGAAAAGGACCAAGTGCAAAATCAATAAGAATAGATTTACCAAAATTTACATTAATAGGAGCAACAACCAAAGCAGGTTCATTAACAACACCATTAAGAGATAGATTTGGAATAATTCATAAATTAGAATTATATACACCAGAAGATTTGAGTACAATTGTAACACGTTCTGCAAAAATATTAGGAATAGACATAGATGAAAATGCTTCATATGAAATTGCAAGAAGATCAAGAGGAACACCTAGAATTGCAAATAGATTACTAAAAAGAGTAAGAGATTATGCTGCAGTATTAGGAGATGGAAATATAACATTAAAAATAGCAAAACATGCATTAAATCAACTTGAAATTGATGAAATTGGTTTAGATGAAACAGATAGAAAAATGTTAGAACTAATGATAAATCAATATCAAGGAAGACCTGTTGGGGTTGAAACAATAGCAACATCATTGGGTGAAGAAGTAGATACGATTGAAGATGTATATGAGCCATATTTAATTCAAATAGGATATATTTCTAGAACACCAAGAGGAAGAATGGTAATGCCACCAGCTTATGAACATTTAGGATATACATTTTTAGGATAAATTTACTATTATAATAAAGAAAAGTTATCATTTTGATAACTTTTCTTATGAATTTAAAAAAATATTTTTCTTGAAAGTATTGATAAAACTAGAATTGAAAAAAATATTTAAAAAACTTAAAAAAAATTCAAAAAAAGTGTTGACAAATTTTAGATTCGGTACTATAATAATAAATGTCTTAAGGAGAGAGACAGAACAACATGCAGGTGTAGTTCAATGGTAGAACCTCAGCCTTCCAAGCTGATGACGTGGGTTCGATTCCCACTACCTGCTCCAAAAATTGAAACAAACGATAACTCGTTTGTTTTTATTTTATCTTAGTGAGTATAATATTCACTAACCTTACTCATTCAAACAAAATGAGTTATATATCCAGAAGGAGGTGAAAATAATGAATAAATACGAGAGTGTTGTCATTATTAATCCAAATGTTGACGAAGCTGGTTTAAAAGCTTTAGAAGACAAATTTACAGGATTAATCAATGCAAATGGAAAAGTTGCTGAAGTTGAAAACATGGGTAAAAAGAAATTAGCATATGATATCAAGAAAAACAAAGAAGCATATTATATGGTATTTAAATTCGAAGCTAACCCAACACTTATAGCAGAACTTGAAAGAGTTTATAGAATAACAGATGAAGTACTAAAATTCATCACAACAAGAAATATTGACTAATTATCAATAATAGATTGTTATAACCAATCAAATTGTGGGGCCGAATTAAAGTAGAAAGGTAAAAAGGTATAAAATATGAATAAAGTAATTTTAATGGGTAGATTAACAAGAGACCCAGAAGTAAGATATACACAAACAAATAATACAGTTGTTGCATCATTCTCACTTGCAGTAAATAGAAGATTTGCTAAACAAGGTGAAGAAAGACAAGCAGATTTTATAAACATAGTTGCTTGGAGTAAATTAGGAGAATTTTGTAGCAAATACTTTAAAAAAGGTCAACAAGTAGGAATTATAGGAAGAATTCAAACAAGAACATGGGATGATGACCAAGGTCAAAAACACTATGTTACAGAAGTTGTTGCCGAAGAAGCTTATTTTGCAGATAGTAGAAGAGATGGAGAAGGAGCAAGTTCTTCATTCGAAAATACATTTGGAAATTCAATGCCAGGTGGAACAGATTTTGAAGTATCTTCAAGTGATGACCTACCATTTTAGGAAGTAGGAGGAAATAGAAATGGCAGACAAGAATAAAAAAAGAAATAATAACAGAAATAAAGATTATGATGATGATTTCAACCCAAAATTCAAAAAAATGAAGAAAAAGGTTTGCCCATTATGTGGTGACAAGAATTTTGTATTAGATTTCAAAAATTCTGATCAATTAAGAAAATTTGTTAATGATAAGGGAAAAATCTTACCAAGAAGAACAACAGGTGCTTGTGCTAAACATCAAAGAGATATAACACTTGCTGTTAAAAGAGCTAGACATATTGCTATATTACCATATGCAACTAAAGATTAATAGATTAAAAATTCATGAAGAAATTCATGAATTTTTTTGCGTTAGAATCAACAAGTATATATTGAAAAATAAGCTGTTTTGTGATAATATTTAGCCATAATATAAGAGAAAATTACATCAAATTAAGGAGACGAAAAATATGTCAGAATTTGTGCATTTACATATACATAGTGAATTTAGCTTATTAGATGGAGCAAACAGAATAAAAGACTTGCCAGTAAGAGCAAAAGAATTAGGAATGAAAGCAATGGCAATAACAGACCATGGAGTAATGTACGGTGCTATTGATTTTTATAAAGCATGTAAAAAAGAAGGAATAAAACCAATAATAGGTTGTGAAGTATATGTTGCACCACGTTCAAGATTTGATAAAGAGCCAATAGATAAACAATATTATCATTTAATATTATTAGCCAAAAATAATCAAGGATATAAAAACTTAAGTAAATTAGTATCAATAGGTTTTACAGAAGGGTATTATTATAAACCAAGAATAGATTTAGAAGTATTAGAAAAATATCATGAAGGATTAATATGTTTAAGTGCATGTTTAGCAGGTGCAGTAAATCAAGCACTATTAAATGGTCAAACAGAAAAAGCAGAAGAAATAGCATTATGGCATAAAAGAGTATTTGGAGAAGATTATTATATAGAAATACAAAATAATGGAATAAGAGAACAAGTATTAGCAAACCAAAAACTTGTACAATTAGCTAGAAAATTAGACATACCATTAGTAGCAACAAATGATGCACATTATTTAAAAAGAGAAGATGCATATAGTCATGAAATTTTATTATGTATTCAAACAGGAAAAAGAATGAGTGATGAAGACAGAATGAAATTTGATACAGATGAATTATATGTAAAATCACCAGAAGAAATGAGTGAATATTTTTCAGCATTTCCAGATGCAATAGAAAATACAGTAAAGATTGCAGATAAATGTAATGTAGAATTTGAATTTGGACATACAATATTACCTAATTACGATGTACCACCAGAATATCCAACACATTATGATTTCTTAAAAAAATTATGTGATGATGGAATAAAAGAAAGATATGGAGAAAATCCATCAGAAGAAATTTTGAAAAGAGCAGAATATGAAATTGGCGTAATCAAGAAAATGGGATATGTTGATTATTACTTAATAGTATGGGATTTTATACATTATGCCAAAAGCCAAGGAATACCAGTAGGACCTGGAAGAGGATCTGGAGCAGGTTCAATACTTGCTTATGCAATTGGAATAACAGATATAGATCCAATGAAATATGGATTACTATTTGAAAGATTTTTGAATCCGGAAAGAGTAAGTATGCCAGATTTTGATGTTGACTTTTGCTATGAACATAGACAAGATGTAATAGATTATGTATCAAGAAAATATGGACATGATCATGTATCACAGATAATAACATTTGGAACAATGGCAGCAAAAATGGTAATAAGAGATGTTGCAAGAGTATTAGATTATCCATATTCAGAAGCAGATAAATTAGCCAAAATGATACCAAATGAGATACATATAACAATTCCAAAAGCACTAGAACAAAATAGAGAATTAAAAGAATTATATGATACAGACCCAGAAGTACATAAATTATTAGAAATTGCAATGTCATTAGAAGGAATGCCAAGACAAGCATCAACACATGCTTGTGGTGTTGTAATAACAAAAGATCCTGTAGATACTTATGTTCCATTATATGTCAGAGATGGGCAAATTTCGACACAATATATAATGACAACACTAGAAGAATTAGGACTTCTAAAAATGGATTTTTTAGGCTTAAGAACATTAACAGTTATTCAAGACACAATAAATCTTGTAAAACAAAATAGAGGAATAGATGTTGAATTTGATAAAGACATGTCAGACCCTAAAGTATATAAATTGTGGCAAGAAGGTAATACATCAGGAATATTCCAGTTTGAATCACAAGGTATGACAAACTTTATGAAAGAATTAAAACCAGATTGTTTAGAAGATTTAATAGCAGGAGTTTCATTATATAGACCTGGACCAATGGATCAAATACCAAGATATATAAGAGGAAAACAAAATCCAGGACATAATGAATATACACATCCAAGCCTAGAACCAATATTGAATGTAACATATGGATGTATGGTATATCAGGAACAAGTAATGCAAATAGTAAGAGATTTAGCAGGATATTCATTAGGAAGAGCAGATTTGGTCCGTAGAGCTATGGGAAAAAAGAAACTTGATGTAATGGCAAAAGAAAGAGAAGTATTTATAAATGGCCAAGTAGATGAAAATGGAAATATAATTGTACCAGGCTGTGTAAGAAATGGGATTGATGCAGAATCTGCAAATAAAATATTTGATGAAATGTCTGAATTTGCAAAATATGCATTTAACAAATCTCATGCAGCATGTTATGCTGTAGTAGCATATAGAACAGCATATTTAAAAGCATATTATCCAGCAGAGTTTATGGCATCAATGTTAAACAGTTTTTTAGGAAATTTAGATAAAGTACCAGAATATATAGATGAATGTAAAAGAATAGGCATAAAAATATTAAAACCAGATATAAATAGTAGTAGCTCAAAATTTACAGTAGAATTTGATGAAAGTCAAAACAAGAATAATCAAATAGGACAAATTCGTTTTGGATTAGGAAGTATAAAAAATGTAGGATTACAACCAATAGATAATATAATAAAAGATAGAAATGAACATGGAAAATTTGAAGGATTTACAGATTTTTGTGAAAGAGTTGAAGGAGAAGCAGTAAATAAAAAGTGTGTGGAAAGCTTAATAAAAGCAGGAACATTTGATGAATTTCCAGAAACAAGAGCAACATTATTAGCTTCATTTGAAGCTATAATGGATTTAGCACAAAGTTATAATAAAAAAGGAATGAATGGTCAAGTATCAATGTTTGATTTAGGTGGAGAACAAGAAGAAAACAATCTAAAAGAAATAAAATATCAGTTTTCAGAGCAAGAAGAAATGACTGAAAACGAAAAATTATCAATGGAAAAAGAAATGCTTGGAATTTACATATCAGGACATCCACTAGAAAAGATAAAAGAACAAATAAAACAATTAACAAATATATCATCAAAAGAATTAAAAGAAATTGATGAACAAAACTCTTCAGAAGAAAATGAAGAAAATAAAGTACAAGAAATACTAAAATATGAAGATGGACAAGAAGTAAGAATTGCAGGAATTATAACATCTGTAAAAAAGAAATATACAAAAAATAATAAAATAATGGCATTTGTTACAATTGAAGATTTAAATGGTTCTGTAGAAATAATAATATTTGAGCCAACATTTTTAAAATATCAAGATAAATTATTAGAAGAAAATATTATTATGATAAAAGGAAGATTAAGCATTAGAGAAGATGATAATACAAAAATAGTAGCACAAGAAATTAGAAATTTTGGCGAAAAATTTAGTGAAAATTCAAATAAATATGAGAATAAAAAGCAAAATGTACAAAATACAGAAATTCAAAAGCCAAAACATCTAGTAATAGATATTACTAATATGGAAGAAACGGAAAAAGCAAAACTAAGGGGTGCTATAAGATTCTTTAATGGAGAAAGAAATAATATACCAGTAGCAGTTAAAACAGGTGATGAAATAAAACCTTGTGGTGCAATACATTTAACAGAAGAAATCTTAAAAGAATTTGAAGAGATTGCGGGAAAGCAGAATGTTGGTATTGACTTATATTAAAAAATTCTATAAAATAAAGAGTGTTAAAAATATACAAAAACTAAAAATTGTTTTTAGTTAGATGAAAGGAATGTGATAAACATGGAAGAAAACGAAAAGAAAAAAATAATAGTAAAAGCAAAAACAAATATAACAATTTCAGAAATAGCAAAAAAACAAATAGAAGAAAGTAAATATCCAGTAGTTGGAGCAATATTTAATAATGAATATAAAAACTTAGATGATGAATTACAAGAAGATGGAACATTAGAATTAATTAATATAAATTCAAAAGAAGGAATGAAAATATATAGAAGAACACTTACATATATAATGGGAATGGCATTTTGGAAATTATATCCAGAAGCACGTGTTGTTGTAAATTATCAATTAACAAATGCAATGTATTGCAATTTAGAGAACATGAAAGTAACAGAAGAAATGTTATATAATGTTCAAGAAGAAATGAAAAGAATAGTTGAAAAAGACTTAAAAATAGAAAAAAGAACAATGACAAGAGAAGAAGCGGGAAAATTTTATGAAAAAAATAATACAGGAAAAGGCAGATTACAATATGATTTAGCTACAAATGAAAAAATAAATATGTCATATTGTGAAGATTATTTTAACTATTTTTATGAAATTATAGCAACACATACAGGTGTAACAAAAATATTTGAACTAAAAAAATATTATGATGGATTTTTATTAAGATATCCAAGCTCACAAGATGTTAATGTACTACCAGAATATGAAGAAACAAAAAAATTATCTTGGGCATTACATGAATATGAAACAATATACAAAGTTTTAAATGTAGGGACAGTATATAGATTAAATAAAAGAGTAAAAGAAGGTTCAATAAAAGAATTAATATTATTATCAGAAGCGTTACATGAAAAGAAAATAGCACAAATTGCAGATAAAATAGCACAGAGAAAAGGTGTAAAAATGGTATTGATCGCAGGTCCATCATCATCAGGAAAAACAACATTTGCTCAAAGATTAGGATTACAATTAAGAATAAATGGCATAAAGCCTGTAACAATATCAGTAGATAATTATTTTGTTGAAAGAGATCAAACACCAAGAAATGAAAAAGGTGAATATGATTTTGAAGATATAAATGCAATAGATATTGATTTATTTAATGATCAATTATTAAAATTATTAAATGGTGAAGAAGTAGAATTACCAGAATTTGATTTCAAAGTTGGAACAAAAAGATATAATGGAAATAAAGTTAAAATGGCAGAAGATGAAGTATTAGTTATAGAAGGAATTCATTGTTTAAATGATAAATTAACAGAAAAAATACCACAAGAACAAAAATATAAAATTTATATAAGTGCATTAACAGTCTTAAATATGGATTCATTTAATAGAATTTCTACAACAGATACTAGATTAGTAAGAAGAATTGTAAGAGACAATCAATTTAGAGGATATACAGCTCAAAATACAATTGCTACATGGGATAATGTAAATAAAGGTGAAGAAAAAAATATATTCCCATTCCAAGAAGAAGCTGACAGCATATTTAATACATCATTAATATATGAATTAGGTGTATTAAGAAATGAAGCAATTCCATTATTAGAAAAAATAACAAAAGATGAGAAAGAATATGCAGAAGCACAAAGATTAATTGAAATATTAAGATATTTTGAACCAATTTCAAAAGATATAGTCCCATCACATTCATTATTAAAAGAATTTTTAGGTGGTGGAGATTTTAAAGGATAAAATATATCATATAAAGAGGAAGTAAAATGCAATCAAGTAAATTTACCAAAATAGATGAAGAATTTGTGTGTGAAAACTGTGGCAGAGTGGTTCCAAAATTGGGATATACATGTAGGAACCACTGTCCATATTGTTTATATTCAAAACATTTGGATATAAATCCAGGAGATAGAGCAGAAACATGTCATGGAATTTTAGAACCTATTGGATTAGAAATAAGTCCCAAAAAAGGATATGTTATAATATTTAAGTGTAAAAAATGTGGTGCTATTAGAAAAAATAAAGCAGCCGAAGATGATAATATGGATAAAATAATAGAATTAAGTAGTAAACACTAAAAGTTGAAAGTGTGTGAAAAGAATGAATTTAAGCTTTTTATAAAAATATAATAAAATGTATGAAATAAAAAATTAGATTTTTTGTTGGAAACACTTGTATTTTTTGAAAATATGTGTTAAACTTAATCGTAGTCGATTTTAAAAAAGAAAAAAATTAGGAGGTGCTATTTATTATGGCAAAATGTGAAATTTGTGAAAAGACAGCTATTCATGGAAATAAATTAAGCATAACTCGTTCTCATATAAGTAAAAGAGCTCCACGTACATGGAAGCCAAACTTAAGAACAGTTAAAGCTGAAGTTGATGGAGAAATAAAAAGAATTCATGTATGTGCAAAATGTTTAAAAAACGGAAAAGTTAAAAGAGCACAATAAAATAAAACGCTTTGAAGGGCGTTTTTTTATTATGTAAGAAAAGATGAAAAATAATTAAATATTAGTAAAATTTTATTATAGTCAAAAATTAATGTTTATTGAAAATGAAAGGACATATAAAAATGAAATTAAATATTGTTATGGTAGAACCAGAAATACCACAAAATACTGGAAATATAGCAAGAACATGTGCAATAACAGGAGCAAAACTACATTTAGTATATCCATTAGGATTTAGTTTAGATGATAAATATTTGAAAAGAGCAGGACTAGATTATTGGGATAAATTAGAAATAGAAAAACATGATAGCTTAGAAAAATTTTTAGAGAAATATAAACCAGAAAAACATAATATGTTTATGGCAACAACTAAAGCAGAACATTGCTATACAGATATAGATTATAGTAAATTTAAAGATGAAGAAATATTTGTTTTGTTTGGAAAAGAAACAAAAGGATTACCAGAGGATTTATTACAAAAATATATTGATAAAACAATAAGAATTCCAATGAGACCAGTATTAAGATCATTGAATTTATCTAATTCAGTATGTATTATAGCATATGAAATATTAAGACAAAATAATTTTGAAGGTTTACAAGGTGTTAGTACATATTTTGAAGAATAAAATACTTAGATAATAAATTAAAAATTGAAATAATTGTTGAAGTAATTATGTAGTTTTAGAATTTGGTTAAAGTTTTGTTTTGAATTAATAATATTAAAAATATGAATAGAATTATCATAATCCGAGACGAAATACATAATTCTATATCCAGAATGTCGAGATTTTTTATAAATAATTTCTCTAAAATGAGAATCCGACATTTCTGGAATTAATTTACCTAGATATGAAAACTTATTTAAGTTATTTATTTGAGCTCTAATATTTTTATCTACTTCTAGAGCATTTTTTGAAGAATATTGCATATTGTAATTAAAAATATTATCAAGACATGATTTAGCCAAAGTTTCTACTATAATTTTCATATAATGCCTCTCTTTCTTTTTCGAGTTCTTCTAATGTAATTCCATTTCCATTATTAATATCAGAAACTCCTTTGACAATTCCAATAAAAACATATAAATCATATAAACATCCATAAAAAGTTCCATCATCTGTTGGAGCATTTTTTAAGAGTTCACTAATTTTTCCAATAGAAATATTTTCTTTTTTTGATTTTTCCATAAAATCACAACCTTTCTTAAAAATTAAATCCAATTAATGATTGAATACATTCTTTATCATTTGCAGATAAGTCATCAGTGCTATATGTATCAACATATAATTTTGTTACATCTTGTAAAATTTCTTTTGTATTTTTGTTTAAAACTTCTTTGTCTAAGTCATAAGGCAAAGAGTCAATAATTTTTATGAATTTTTCTCTAATTGGTGACATAAGAATCTCCTTTCAAAATTTATAGTGAGTATATCATATTATTACACTAATTGCTATAATTTATCGAAAATATTTATATAATAAAATGACAAGATTTGACAAAAAATGCGAAATAGCAAAAAAATCAAAAAAACATATTGACAATTACCACATATTGCTATATAATAATAAAGCATAAATTTTAGCGTTGATGTCGAATGTGGCTACACAAAGATGTAGGGAACTTCGACGGAGTATGTCTTAGCTAGACTAAGGCGGTAAGTTTCAAAATATTATAAACGAACTAAAGATAATTACTATAAATTAATATAGTAATTATAATCATGTTTGTTAGTAGTACAGATTAAGCACTTATCATCCCTAAAACATATATGCATGTGAGGGATTTTATAATGGGAAAACTCAAAACACCAGGGTGCGTTATAACTTGCCAGCGCGTAATTTAAAAATATATTTTATTTAAGGAGGGAAAATTACAATGGCAAAAACAAATGTAGCAAGTGAAAAAATCAGAATAAGATTAAAAGCTTATGACCATGTAGTTTTAGAACAGTCTGCTGAAAAAATAGTAGATACTGCTAAGAAAACAGGAGCAAAAGTATCAGGTCCTATTCCACTACCAACAGAGAAAGAAATCGTAACAATTTTACGTTCACCACACAAACACAAAGATTCAAGAGAGCAATTTGAAATGAGAACACATAAAAGAGTTATAGACATTCTTTACCCAACACAAAAAACAATGGATAGTTTAATGAAACTAGAACTACCAGCAGGTGTTGACATCGAAATCAAAAACTAGTTTCAAAAATAAATCAAACCAAGCTGGTATAAATATCAGCCAATAGTAGGAGGAAATTTAAATGAAAAAAGCATTAATAGGAAAAAAAGTTGGAATGACACAAATATTTGATGAAAATGGAACAGTTATTCCAGTAACAGTAATTGAAGCAGGTCCATGTGTAGTTGCTCAAGTAAAAACTATCGAAAACGATGGATATGAAGCAGTACAATTAGGATTTGGAGAAGTTAAAGAAAACAAATTAAACAAACCAGTTAAAGGACATTTTGCAAAAGCAAATGTTACAGCAAAAAAACATTTAAGAGAATTCAGACTAGATTCAATAGAAGGAATCAAAGTTGGAGACGAATTAAAAGCAGATGTATTTGTAGCTGGAGATAAAATAGATGTTCAAGGTACATCAAAAGGAAAAGGATTCCAAGGTGTAATTAAAAGACATGGACAATCAAGAGGACCAATGGGACATGGTTCAATGTATCACAGAAGACCAGGTTCAATGGGACCAACATCAACACCAGGTAGAGTATTCAAAGGTAAAAAATTACCAGGACATATGGGACATGTTACAGTAACAATACAAAACTTAGATGTTGTTAAAGTAGATATGGATAAAAATGTAATATTAGTAAAAGGTAGTGTACCAGGAGCTAAAGGTGCTATCTTAAAAATAAAATCAGCCGTTAAGGCACAATAATTTAGTAAAGGAGGAAAGACGAAATGCCAAAAGTAGATGTATATAACATGCAAGGTAAAAAAGTTAGCGATGTAGAATTAAGTGAAGCAGTATTTGGAATTGAACCAAATGAAAATATTGTTCACAGTGCATTAGTAAACTACTTAGCTAATCAAAGACAAGGTACACAAAGTACTAAAACAAGAGCAGAAGTACGTGGTGGTGGTAGAAAACCATGGAGACAAAAAGGAACAGGTAGAGCAAGACAAGGTAGTATACGTGCACCACAATGGATTAAAGGTGGTATTGCATTAGGACCAAAACCACGTTCATATTCTTATAGAATAAATAAGAAAGAAAAACAATTAGCAATTAGATCATTATTAAGTGCAAAAGTATTAGATAATGAATTAACAGTTGTTGATAAATTAGAAGTTGAAGAAGCTAAAACAAAAGTTATGGCTAAAGCTTTAACAGATTTAAAAGTTGAAGGAAAAACATTAATAATCTTAGCAGATAGAAATGATAATGTTTTACGTTCAAGTAGAAATATAGAAGGTGTTAAAACAATTGAATTAAACACAATAAATGTATTTGATTTATTAAATTGCAATAAATTAGTTTTACCACTAGATACAGTTAAAAAATTAGAGGAGGTGTATGCATAATGTTACCAGAAGAAATTATAGTAAGACCAGTAGTAACAGAAAAAAGTAATGATGAATTACAATTAGGAAAATACACTTTCGAAGTTAACAAAAAAGCTACAAAAGTTCAAATAGCTAAAGCTGTTGAAAAACTTTTCGAAGTTAAAGTATTAAATGTTAACACAATGATAGTTAAAGGAAAAACAAAAAGAGTTAGATACCAAGAAGGTAAAACTCCAGATTGGAAAAAAGCTATTGTTACAATAGACACAAATCCATCTGACAAAACATACCTAGGAAAAGGTGGAAAATCAGTTAAAGTTTCTAAGAAATACAAAGATTCAATCGATGAATTCATGGGAGCTTAATTGAAATAATGATATCGAGAGATAACTCGGATAATAAAGAATATCTGTAGCGGAGCAGGAAAGAATCCGTAAATAAAAGATTTAGTAGAGCTTTTGATAAAAACAAATATTACAAGGAAGATGAGCAAGAAAACCGAAAGTGTACATTGGTACATTGAGGATTTTCGAAGCGAAATCTGACGAAGTAAGATTTGGAATTTAGCAGAAGCGAGAAAGGAAGACAAAAAATGGGAATGAAACATTTCAAAGCCTATACACCTTCAAGAAGAAATATGGCTGTATCTACATATGAAGAAGTAACAAAAACTTCTCCTGAAAAATCTTTATTAGAAAAGAAAAGAAAAAATGCAGGAAGAAACTCATATGGTAGAATAACAGTAAGACATCAAGGTGGAGGAAACAGACAAAAATATAGAAAAATTGATTTTAAAAGATTAAAAGATGATATGGAAGCAACAGTAGTTGGAATCGAATATGATCCAAACAGAAGTGCAAACATAGCATTAGTAAAATATGAAGATGGAACATTAAGTTATATCATAGCACCACAAGGATTAACAGATGGTGATAAAGTAGTATCAGGAGAAAATGTTGATATTAAAGCAGGAAACTGTTTACCAATAGCAAACATTCCAGTTGGTACATTAATTCACAATATCGAATTAAATCCAGGTCAAGGTGGAAAATTAGTAAGAGTTGCTGGACAAAGTGCTCAATTAATGGCTAAAGAAGGAAAATATGCACATGTAAGATTACCTTCAGGAGAAATGAGATTAATATTAGCTAAATGTAGAGCAACAATCGGAGTTGTAGGAAATGCAGATCATGAAAACGTTAAATTAGGTAAAGCAGGAAAGACAAGACATTTAGGAATAAGACCATCTGTAAGAGGATCTGTAATGAACCCAGTAGATCACCCACATGGTGGTGGTGAAGGTAGAGCTCCAGTTGGACATTCAGGACCAATGACACCTTGGGGTAAACCAGCATTAGGATATAAGACAAGAAATAAGAAAAATAGAACAAACAAATTTATCGTAAAGAGAAGAAAATAGAATAGGAGGAAAATCATATGTCAAGAAATAAAATGCCTTTCGTTGCTCCAGAATTATTAAAAAGAGTTGAAGCAATGAACGAAAGTGGAAACAAAGAAGTAATCAAGACATGGTCAAGAGCTTCAACAATATATCCACAAATGGTTGGACACACAATCGCTGTTCATGATGGTAGAAAACATGTACCAGTTTATATAACAGAAGAAATGATAGGTCATAAATTAGGTGAATTTGCTCCTACAAGAACATTTAAAGGTCATGCAGGAGAAAAAGCAACTACAAAATAAATATAAATTAAGGAGGGAATTGTAGTGGAAGAAACAGCAGTATTAGAAGCTAAAGCAACTTTAAAATATGCACGTATTTCAGCTAGAAAAGTTAAAATAGTTGCAGATTTAATAAGAGGAAAAAATGTTGATGAAGCTTTAGCAATTGTAAAATTTACACCAAAAGCATCATCAGAAGTAATTGAAAAATTATTAAAATCAGCTATTGCAAATGCTGAAAACAATCATGGAATGAAACATGAAAAATTATATGTTGCTGAAATATTTGCAAACCAAGGTCCAACATTAAAGAGAATAAGACCAGCTGCAAAAGGATCAGCAGTTAGAATTAGAAAAAGAACAAGTCATATAACTATCGTAGTTAGAGAAGCAGAATAGGAAAGGAGGATTCTAGAAAATGGGACAAAAAGTACATCCAACAGGTGTGAGAGTTGGAATCATAAAAGATTGGAATGCTAAATGGTATGCAGATTCTAAGAATTTTGCAGATTACTTAGTAGAAGATCAAAAAATTCGTAAATTTTTAAAGAAAAAATTATATACAGCTGGAATTTCAAAAATTGAAATTGAAAGAACAGCAAAATTTGTTAAAGTTAATGTTTATGCAGCTAAACCAGGAATTATAATCGGAAAAGGTGGAGCTGGAGCAGAAAGCTTAAAAGCAGATGTAACAAAATTAATCGGTAAAGATGTAAATATCAATATAGTTGAGGTAAAAGCAATATCAACAGATGCACAATTAGTTGCAGAAGATATAGCTAGCCAACTAGAAAGAAGAATTTCATTCAGAAAAGCCATGAAACAATGTATGCAAAAAGCTATGAAATCAGGAGCTTTAGGTATCAAAACAGCTGTATCTGGAAGATTAGGTGGAGCTGATATGGCAAGAACTGAATTCTATAAAGAGGGAACAGTTCCTCTACAAACTTTAAGAGCTGATATTGACTATGGATTTGCTGAAGCAGATACAACATACGGAAAAATCGGTGTTAAAGTATGGATTTATAAAGGTGAAGTTCTTCCAACTAAAAAAGTGGAAGGAGGAGACAAATAATGCCATTAATGCCAAAAAAATCTAAATTTAGAAAAATGCAAAAAGGTAGAAATAGAGGAAAAGCAACAAGAGGAAATAAAGTTACAGACGGAGAATACGGATTACAAGCAGTTGAAGCTGGATTAATTAAGGGAAACCAAATTGAAGCAGCTCGTATTGCTATGACACGTTATACAAAAAGAGGTGGAAAAGTTTGGATTAAAATATTTCCAGACAAACCAATAACACAAAAACCAGCTGGAACTCGTGGTGGTAAAGGTAAAGGTAATGTTGAATATTGGGTAGCTGTTGTAAAACCAGGAAGAGTTATGTTCGAAATGGCAGGAATTCCTGAAGAAACAGCTAGAGAAGCCTTGAGATTAGCTATGAACAAATTACCAATCAAATGTAAGTTCGTAGTAAAAGAAACTGAGAACAAGGTGGGTGATAGTGATGAAGATAAGTAAGATTAGAGAAATGTCTTCACCAGAATTAGAAAAAGAATTAGGTGAACTAAAATCAGAATTATTCAAATTAAAATTTAGTTTAGCTACACATGGATTAGATAACCCAATGAAAATCAAAGAGGTTAAAAAAGATATAGCTAAAATAAATACAGTATTAACAGAAAGAAAAATAGCAGAAGCTAAAGCATAAGTAAAATAAAAAGATAGGAGGAAAATGACCTATGGAAGAAAGAAATCTTCGTAAAATTATGGTTGGAACTGTTACATCTGACAAAATGGATAAAACAGTAGTTGTTTCAGTAGCAACAAGTGTAAGCCATAAAACATATGGAAAAACAGTTAAAAGAACATATAAATTAAAAGCACATGATGAAAACAATAGCTGTGAAATAGGAGATAAAGTAAAAGTAATGGAAACAAGACCACTTTCTAAAGATAAGAGATGGAGAGTAGTTGAGATTCTTGAAAAAGGAGGAAAATAAGTCATGATACAACAACAAACAATATTAAAAGTTGCTGACAATACAGGTGCAAAAGAATTAATGTGTATCAGATGTATGGGTGGATCATATATGAAAACAGCTAACATCGGTGATGTTATAGTTGCCTCTGTTAAAACAGCAACACCAGGTGGCGTTGTTAAAAAAGGTGATGTAGTAAAAGCTGTTATAGTAAGAAGCAAAAAAGGTTTAAGAAGACCAGATGGTTCTTATGTTAAATTTGATGAAAATGCAGCAGTATTAATAAAAGATGACAAAACACCAAGAGGAACACGTATATTTGGCCCAGTTGCAAGAGAATTAAGAGAAAAGGATTATATGAAAATATTATCATTAGCACCTGAGGTTCTATAAGCTGTTGACGAAAATGTCTTGTAGACATTTGAGTTATACAGATTATAGATGCATAGACTTAGAATTTGTTAATGAGTTTAACCCTTAGGTTAAACGAATATTACAAAAACTTAGTCGTAGCTCTATAAGCCGTATTATTAGAAAGAAGGAGGTTAAACTCAATGAGAATAAAAAAAGGAGATACAGTCCTAGTTTTATCTGGAAATGATAAAGATAAAAAAGGAGAAGTATTAGAAGTTATGCCTAAAGACTCAAAAGTAGTTGTAAAAGGTGTAAATGTAAGAAAAAAACACATCAAACCTAGAAAACAAGGTGAAGAGGGTGGAATAATCCCAGTTGAATGTGCTATCAATAGTTCAAAAGTTAATGTAGTATGTCCAAAATGCGGAAAAGCTACAAGAATTGAATATAAAGTAGAAGATGGAAAAAAAGTTCGTATTTGTAAAAAATGTGGAGCTATAATCAAATAGTGAAAGGAGGAAACAAATAAAATGGAAAAACTTAGAGAACAATATGAAAAAGAAGTTGTACCAGCTTTAATGAAAAAATTTCAATACAAATCTATAATGCAAGTTCCAAAGCTTGACAAAGTAGTTATAAATATAGGTTTAGGTGATACAAAAGAAAATCCTAAATCATTAGAAAATGCAATGAATGATTTAACACAAATCACAGGTCAAAGACCTATGATAACAAAAGCAAAGAAATCAATTGCTGCATTTAAGCTAAGAGAAGGAGCAAATGTTGGATGTAAAGTAACATTAAGATCAGACAAAATGTATGATTTTGTTTACAAATTATTCAATGTAGCACTTCCAAGAGTAAGAGATTTTAGAGGTGTTTCTGCTGATTCTTTTGATGGAAGAGGAAACTACTCTATGGGTATTAAAGAACAATTAATATTCCCAGAAATCGAATATGATAAAATTGACAGATTAAGAGGAATGGATATCATATTTGTAACAACTGCTGAAACAGACGAAGAGGCAAAAGAATTACTAACATTATTAGGAATGCCTTTTAAAGCATAATTTTAAGGAGGAGTAAATAACAATGGCTAAAAAATCATTGAAAGTAAAACAAGCTAGACCACAAAAATATGCAACAAGAGAATATAACAGATGCAGAATTTGTGGAAGACCACATGCTTATATAAGAAAATATGGAATTTGCCGTGTATGTTTCAGAGAATTAGCACACAAGGGTGAAATTCCAGGTGTAAAAAAAGCAAGTTGGTAGAATGCTGAGGCTGTTTAGGCTTAAGCTAATTACGGTCATCAGTATGTGAATGATAAACATTTACAACACATATAAAATAATAGAAAAAAGGAGGAAAGTAAATTGAATACTACAGATCCAATAGCAGATATGTTAACAAGAATAAGAAATGCTAACAGTGCTAAACATAAAACAGTTGATGTACCAGCATCTAAAATGAAGACAGCAATAGCTGAAATCTTATTTAGAGAAGGTTATATCAAATCATTTGAAGTTATTAGTAATGAAAACCAAGGAATCATAAGAATAACTTTAAAATATGATGAAAAAGGTACAAGAGTAATCGATGGAATTAAGAGAATAAGTAAACCAGGATTAAGAGTATATGCAGGTAAAGAAGAATTACCAAAAGTACTTAATGGTTTAGGTATAGCAATAATTTCTACATCAAAAGGATTAAAAACAGATAAAGAAGCTAGAGAAGCAGGAATGGGTGGAGAAGTTTTAGCTTATGTTTGGTAATTAATAATAATTATCAAAGGGAAAAATTAACCTAAATGCGAAAAAGTATAAACTAATTAACGTTAGGCGAACGCCCTACAAAAAAGGAGGAAAATAAAAATGTCAAGAATAGGTAAAAAAGCTATTACAGTACCAGCTGGTGTTGAAGTAACTGTTAATGATCATAAAGTAACAGTAAAAGGACCAAAAGGTACATTAGAAAGAGAAATACATAAAAATATTTCTGTAACAGTTGAAAATAATGAAGTTAAAGTTACAAGACCAAATGACGAAGCTTTAAATAGAAGTTTACATGGATTAACAAGAACTTTAATTAATAATATGATTCATGGTGTTGAACATGAATTTACAAGAGAATTACAAATAAATGGTGTTGGTTACAGAGCTGCAAAACAAGGTGCAGACTTAAACTTAACATTAGGATATTCTCATCCAGTAATATTCAAAGCACCAGAAGGAATATCTTTTGATGTTCCAAATCCAAATACTATCATAGTAAAAGGAATTGATAAAGAATTAGTTGGTCAAACAGCAGCTGATATCAGAACAAAGAGACCACCAGAAGTATATAGAGGAAAAGGTATCAAATATGCTGAAGAAGTTATTAGACGTAAAGAAGGAAAAACAGGTAAATAATAAATAAAAAGTTATATTCCTTGAAGATATAAGGAAAGGAGTTAGAAAATGGTTAGTAAAACAAATAGACAATTAGAAAGAGCAAGAAGACATGCAAGAGTAAGAAATAAAATTTCTGGAACAGCAGAAAGACCAAGATTATGCGTATTTAGAAGTAATACAAATATATATGCACAAATCATTGATGATGTTGCTGGAAATACAATAGTTTCTGCTTCAACATTAGATAAAGAAGTAAAAACAAAAAAATCAAATGTAGAAGCAGCTAAAGAAGTTGGAACTTTAATTGCTAAAAGAGCAGCTGATAAGAAAATAACAACAGTTGTATTTGATCGTAGTGGATACATTTACCATGGTGTTGTAAAATCATTAGCAGAAGCTGCAAGAGAAGGTGGACTTGAGTTCTAATTCTATAATATATATATAAAGGTTTAAAGATACATTAACCTAAACTAAAAAGGAGGGAAAAACAAAACCTATGGAAGAAAACAAAATGCCAGAGTTAAAAGAAAAAGTAGTAGCTATAAATAGAGTAGCAAAAGTTGTAAAAGGTGGTAGAACATTCAGATTTAGTGCTGTTGTTATCGTAGGAGATGGAGCAGGACATGTAGGAATTGGAAATGGTAAAGCTGCTGAAGTACCAGATGCTATTAAAAAAGCTATTCAAGAAGCAAAGAAAAATTTAATAGAAGTTCCTATCGTTGGAACAACAATACCTCATGAATTTGTTGGAGAATTTGGTAGTGCCAAAGTTATCTTAAAACCAGCTGCTGTTGGTACAGGACTTATTACTGGAGGAAGTGTAAGACCAGTACTTGAACTTGCAGGATACAAAGATGTTCGTACAAAAGTTCTTGGAACAAACAATCCAAGAAATGTTGTATATGCAACACTTGAAGGTTTAAAAAACATGAGAACTATTGAACAAGTTGCTAAAAAGAGAAATAAAAAAGTAGAAGATATTTTATAATTGTTGGTATAGCAAACTTGTTAGTTTGATTTTAACAAGTTTGACTATAAATCAACACTAAAGTTAAAAACAGGGAGGTGCAAAAAATGAAGCTAGGAGAATTAAGACCAGCTGCTGAAAAAGTTGCAAGAAAGAGAGTTGGACGTGGAATTGGTTCTGGAACTGGAAAAACATCAGGAAAAGGACATAAAGGACAAAAAGCAAGAAGTGGTGGAGGAGTAAGACGTGGATTTGAAGGTGGACAAACACCATTATATAGACGTTTACCAAAAAGAGGATTCACAAACATTCATGCTAACAACTACACAGAAGTAACATTAACAATGTTAAATAAATCTAAAGCTACAGATGTAACAGCAGAAAGCTTATTAGAAGAAGGAATAATAGGAAAAATAAATGATGGTATAGTAGTTTTAGCTACAGGTAAATTAGACAAAAAGCTTAATGTAAAAGCTGTAAGATTTACTGCTAAAGCAAAAGAAACAATAGAAGCCCTAGGCGGAAAGACAGAGGTGATTTAGTTGTTTAAAACGATAAAAAACGCTTTAAAAACACCAGATGTAAGAAAAAGATTATGGTACACTTTAGTATTAATAATATTATTCAGACTAGGATGTTATATAACTGTACCAGGAGTTAATACTATAGTATTAAATGAAGCTATGACTTCAAATAATGGTTTTGCAGGATTTATAGATATAATTTCAGGAGGAGCATTTTCTAGATTTTCAATTTTTGCTATGTCAATAAGTCCTTACATAACTTCATCAATCGTTGTTCAATTATTGGCAATGGTAATACCTTCATTAGAAAGAATGGCTAAAGAAGGTGGAGAAGAAGGAAGAAAAGTAATGAATAGATTAACTAAAATAATAACAATTGTTTTAGCATTAGTAGAAGCTATTGGAATCTATTTAGGATACAGATCTTCTGGAGTATTTATAAATGCAGGATGGTTAACTGGAATACTAGTTGTATCATCATTAGTTGCAGGAACATCTTTACTAATGTGGTTAGGAGAACAAATCACAAGTAAAGGAATTGGAAATGGAATATCAATAATAATCTTTATAGGAATTATTTCAGGTCTTCCATCTGGAATAACAACTATTTGGAAAATGATATTCACAAGCACAGGATTTAGTACTACAGGATTAATTACAGCATTAGGAATTATAATCGGAGCATTATTGTTAGTTGCAGGAGTTGTATTTGTACAAGATGCTGAAAGAAGAGTTCCAGTGCAATATTCAAAGAAAGTAGTTGGAAGAAAAATGGTAGGAGCTCAAGGAACACATATTCCTTTGAAACTTGCTATGGCAGGTGTAATGCCAGTAATTTTCGCTTCATCATTTATGACATTTCCAGCAATGATAATATCTATATTTGTAAAAGATGTATCAACATTAACAGGATTTTGGTCAGGGGTATATAAATTTTCTATTGCCACATCATCATCAAGTGTTGGATGGGGATATTCATTAGCAAATGCAATAGTATATTTATTATTAATATTGGGATTCACATATTTTTATACTTATGCTACATTCAATCCAGCAGAAGTATCAAACAATATTAAGAAAAATGGTGGATTCATTCCAGGAATAAGAGCTGGAAAACCAACAACAGATTATTTATCTTCAATAATATCAAAATTAACATTATTTGGAGGATTATTCTTGGCAGTAATTGCTATACTTCCAATGTTATTGAGATTTACAAACTTAAATGTTTCATTTGGTGGAACATCAATACTAATCGTTGTAGGTGTTGCTCTTGAAACAGTACAACAATTAGAATCTCAATTAGTAATGAGACATTATAAAGGTTTCTTGGAATAAAATAAAGGTAAATGAGACGGAATAATTAAATTCTGTCTCAAGAGATATAAAATTTAGGAGGGATTAAGATGGCACAACCAAAAAGAAGATGGTCAAAAGCTAGAACACACTCAAAAAGATCAACATGGAAAGTAGAAGCACCAAAATTTGCTACTTGCCCACATTGTCATGAACCAGTAATGCCACATAGAGTATGCCCAAATTGTGGATATTATGATGGAAAAGAAGTAGTTGCAAAAAAAGAAGAGAATTAGTAAATAGGCAGAACACCATTTAGGTGTTTTTGTCGTGTAGAAAAAATGAATTAAAATTTATACTTTACGACATACTAATTAAAGGAGGATATTAAAGTGAAAAGTTTAAGAAAAACTAAAATAGTAGGAACAATAGGACCTGCAAGTGAAAATAAATTAGAAGAATTATTTGATGCTGGATTAAACGTATGCAGAATAAATTATTCTCATGGTAGTTGGGATGAACAATCTGAAAAATCTCTAAAAATTGCTGAATTAAGAGAAAAATTAGATTTACCAATTGCTTTATTACTAGATATGAAAGGACCTGAAATAAGAACAGGTATGTTATATACTGGTAAAAATACAAAAATTCAATTAAAAGATGGACAAAAATTCACATTAGTTAATGAAGACATTACTGGTGATGAAGAAAAAGTTTCTGTAACATACAAAGAATTATACAAAGATGTAAAACCAGGAACAAAGATTTTAATTGATGATGGTGCAATAGAATTAAAAGTTGACGAAGTTGTTGGAAAAGACATAGTTACAACAGTTGTTCATGGAAATGGATTAGGAAGCAGAAAAACTATGAATTTACCTGGAACAGTAATTAGATTACCAGGTCTAGCTGAAAAAGATATAGCAGACTTAAAAACAGCTTGTGAACATGATTATGATTTTGTTGCAATTTCATTTGCAAGAAACTTAGATGATATAAGAAATGTTAGAAAAGTATTAGACGAAAATGGTGGAAAAGATATCCAAATAATAACAAAAATCGAAAATATTGAAGGTTTATCAAACTTAGATGCTATTCTTGAAGAAGCAGATGCTCAAATGATAGCTCGTGGTGATATGGCTACAGAAACAGACTTTACAGAACCACCAGTTGTTCAAAAGAGAATAATAAGAACATCTAATAAATTATGTAAACCAGCAATAACAGCTACTCAAATGTTAGAATCAATGACACATCAACCATTACCAACAAGAGCTGAAGCAAGTGACGTAGCAAATGCTATTTATGATAGAACAAGTGCTATAATGCTTTCAGGAGAATGTGCTCAAGGTGATTACCCAGTTGAATGTGTTAAAACAATGGTTAAAATTGCTAACAGAGTTGAACCAGAAATACATTACTGGAAGAGATTCTCAAACAATGAAGATCTTGACTTATCAAATGATGTAACAAAAATTGCATATTCAGCATGTGTTACAGCTAAAAATATGAATGCAGACGCTATTGTGACATATACACATACAGGTGATTCTGTAAGAAAATTAGCAGGATTAGGAGCAGGATGCCCAATCTTAGCTATAACAGATAATAAGAGAACATTCCATCAATTAGCATTAGCTTGGAATGTAACACCAATCTATGTAGAAGCAGGTGCTACAATCGAAGAAACAATTGATAAAGGAATTGAAAAATTAAAGAACAAAGAAATACTTGAAAAAGGTGATGTTGTTGTTCTATCAGGTGGAGCAAAAACATTTTCAAGTGGAATGACAAAAAAAGTAATTGGTGGAATTTTAAGAATTGACTAATCATATAAAAAAGGTTACATTATTGTAGCCTTTTTTTCTTTATCTATTGCTATTTTTTTCTAAAAATAGTAAAATATAAGTGGCTAAAAATATAATAACAAGGAGGCAGAAACGTGGCAAAACCAACAGTAGCAATAATAGGAAAACCAAATGTAGGAAAATCAACATTTTTTAACTACATAGTAGGAAGTAGAATATCAATTGTTGAAGATACACCAGGTGTTACAAGAGATAGAGTATATGCAGAAACAAACTGGAGAGGGAGAAACTTTACAGTAGTAGATACAGCTGGAATTGAACCAGAAAGTGATGACACAATAATATCACAAATGAGAGAACAAGCTAAAATAGCAATAGATATAGCAGATGTAATACTATTTTTAACAGATGTAAAACAAGGAGTAACAGCAGCAGATCAAGAAATAGCAATTATGTTAAAAAAATCAAAAAAACCAGTAGTACTTGTATGTAATAAAGCAGATAATATGAGTAGAGACAGAAATGAAATATATGAATTTTACAATTTAGGAATGGGAGAACCATATCCAGTATCTGCAGCAAATGCATTAGGAATTGGTGATGTTTTAGATGCACTATATGAAAATTTTCCAGAAAAAAATGATGATGAAGATGATGATGGAAGAATAAAAGTAGCAGTTATAGGAAAGCCAAATGTAGGAAAATCATCATTAATAAACAAAATTCTAGGAGAAAATAGAACAATTGTAAGTAATATAGCAGGAACAACAAGAGATGCAATAGATACAGAATATGAAAATGAGTATGGAAAATATGTACTTATAGATACAGCTGGAATAAGAAGAAAAAGTAAAGTGTCTGAATCAATAGAAAAATTCAGTATAATGAGAACATTACTTGCAATTGAAAGAGCAGATGTATGTTTAATGATGATAGATGCAAATGAAGGAGTAACAGACCAAGATGCAAAAATTGCAGGTGAAGCACATGAAGCTGGAAAAGGAATAATAATTGTTGTAAACAAATGGGATGAATATGAGAAAGAAACAGGAACATTAGAAAAATACAAAAAAGACATATATGCAAAATTATCATACTTATCTTATGCGCCAGTAATCTTTATATCAGCAAAAACAGGACAAAGAGTTGACAAATTATTTAACATGATAAACAATGTTGCAGAACAAAATGCAATGAGAGTATCAACAGCAACATTAAATCAAGTAATAAATGAAGCAATTGCAATTGTACAACCACCAACAGATAAAGGAAAAAGATTAAAAATCCTTTATGGTACACAAGTTAGTACAAAACCACCAACATTTGTAATATTTGTAAATAATAAAGAACTATTCCATTTTTCATATGAAAGATATTTGGTAAATCAAATTAGAAAAGAATTTGGATTAGAGGGGACACCAGTTAGGATTATTGCAAGAGAAAAAGGTGAAAACTTTGAAAAATAAAAAAGATAAGAGTTAAGAAAGAATTGTAATTATTTTTTAACTAAAAGGAGGAATAAAAATGTCAGCATACATAATAGTAACACTAGTAGCATATTTATTAGGAAGCATAAGTTTTTCAGTAATAATAAGCAAAAAAATGGCAGGATTTGATGTAAGAGAAAAAGGAAGTGGAAATGCAGGAGCAACAAACATGTTACGTTCTGTAGGAAAAAAAGGAGCAATATTTACATTAATTGGAGACTGTCTAAAAGGAGTTGTTGCAATATTATTTGCAATAATAGTAGGAAAAATAGCAAAAAATACAGATAAAGCTTTATTGGTACAACTTGCAGGAATAGCAGTTGTTTTAGGACATACATTTCCAATATTCTTTGGATTTAAAGGTGGAAAAGGTGTAGCAACATCTTTAGGAGTACTTTTAATGACAAATTGGCAAATAGGATTAATATGTTTAGTATTTGCACTAGTATTAATGGCACTAAGTAAAATGGTATCATTAGGATCTGTAGGTGCAGCAATACTTTTCCCTGTATTAGTATTATTCATACATACAAACTTTACAGTAAGTGAAGGAAGTAGTTATTTAATATATAGTATAATACTTGCAGTTATAGTAGCATTTAACCATAGAAGCAACATCAAAAGAATATTAAATGGAACTGAAAATAAATTAAGTTTCAAGAAATAATGCAAAAGAAAGGAGAAAATGCTAGAATTTTTATTCTAGCATTTATTAATAAAAATGAAAAATATAGCAATAATAGGAAGTGGAAGCTGGGGAGTTGCTTTAGCAATACACTTAGCAAAATTAGGTAACAAAGTTAAAATTTGGTCATTTTCTGAAGAAGAAAGAGACATAATAAATAATGAAAAAAGATGCAAATTTTTACCAAATGTAGTATTACCAGAAGGAATAGAATGTAGTACATCATATGAAGAAGTAATAAATGGTTCAGACTTTATAATACATGTAACACCATCAAAATTTACAAGAAACACAGTAAAACAATATAAACAATATGTAACAAATCAACCAATAGTAATATGTTCAAAAGGATTTGAAGAAGCAACATTAATGACATTAGATGAAGTAATACAAGAAGAAATACCAAATGCAAAAATAGCAGTTTTATCAGGACCAAGTCATGCAGAAGAAGTATCAATAGCAATTCCAACAGTATTAGTATTAGCTTCAAAATATGATGCAGTATTAAAACTAGTTCAAGACACATTTATGTCTGATAAAATGAGAATTTATACATCAAGAGATGTAAAAGGAGTTGAACTTGGTGGAGCATTAAAAAACATTATAGCATTTTGTGCAGGTGTTGCAGCAGGAATAGGTTTAGGTGATAATACATTTGCAGCATTAATAACAAGAGGATTAGCAGAATTATCAAGGCTTGGAGTTGAATTAGGAGGACAAAAAGAAACTTTATATGGACTAAGTGGACTTGGAGATCTAATTGTAACATGTTTAAGTGAACATAGTAGAAATAGAAAAGCAGGAAAACTAATAGGACAAGGAAAAACATTAGAAGAAACAAAAAAAGAAGTTGGAATGACAATAGAAAGTATAGACAATATTTTAGTTGCACATGAATTAGGAAAAATTCATAATATAGAAATGCCAATAGTAGAAGCAGTTTATGGAATTTTGTATAATGGATTAAAGCCAGAAGAAGCAGTAAATATGTTAATGAATAGAGCAAGAAAAAACGAAGACTAAATATAAAAAAATTGTCAATAATATTTAATATATATTGAAATATGGCATAAAGCCAAAGAAAGGATGATGTGTTATGGGATTTTTTGATACATTAGGAAAAAAAGCAACTGAAGCTTATAATGTAACAACAAAAAAGACAGGTGAACTTGCAAAAGAAGCAAAATTAAGAATGAAAATTAATGAAAACAAATCAAATATAAATGATTTGTATAAAGAGATTGGAAAAAAAGTTTATGAAAAACATGTAAGACAAGAAAATATAGATATAAAAGCAGATTTAGAAGAAGAATGTGCAAAAATAGATATATTATCAAGTGAAATAGAATCATGTTTAACATCAATATTAGAATTAAAAGATAAAAAACAATGTATAAAATGTCATGCAGAAATCGATGAAAATGCAGTATTTTGTCCAAAATGTGGTGAAAAACAACCTGAAATTGAAGTTAAAGAAGCAGAAGTTGTTACAGAAAATTTAGAAAATTCAGATGTAAAGCCAGAAAATGCGACAGAAGCAGAAATTGTAGAAGAAAAAGTATCTGGAGAAGATAATACAGAAAGAGAAAAAGCAAGTGAAGAAAGTAATTCAGATCAACAATAAATATAGCAAATGAAAGGAATAGCAAAATGAAACTAGTAGTTCAAAGAGTCAAAAAAGCAGAAGTAAAAGTAGATGGAAACATAATTGGAAAAATAGATAAAGGCTTTTTAGTACTAATAGGAATAAAAGTAGGAGATACAAAAGAACAAGCAGATTATTTAGTTAAAAAATTATGCAATTTAAGAGTATTTTCAGATGAAAATGATAAAATGAATTTAAGCATAAAAGATGTAAAAGGAAAATTGCTAATAGTATCTCAATTTACTTTATATGGAGATTGTTCTCAAGGAAATAGGCCATCATTTATTGAGGCTGCGAGACCAGAAGAAGCAAATCCACTATATGAATATTTTTGTAATCAATGTGAATTAAACAATATAGAAGTACAAAAAGGAATATTTGGAGCAGATATGAAAGTAGAACTAATCAATGATGGACCAGTTACAATTATAATAGAAAAATAATTTTAAAGGAGGTCTTTCTATGGAAAGAAAAGTTAAAGTTGTTCAATATGGTGTAGGCAAAATGAGTTTATACACAATGAGATATGTGTATGAAAAAGGTGGAGAAATAGTAGGAGCAATTGATATAAATCCAAAAGTAATAGGAAAAGATATAGGCGAAATATTAGGAACAGAAAATAAAGGTGTAAAAGTTGTTAGTGCAGAAGATGCAAGAAAAGTGTTAGAAGAAACAAGACCTGATATAGTAATAGTAACAACAATGAGCTTAATAAAAGACTTAGAAAATCCATTAATGTTATGTGCAGAATTAGGATTAAATGCAATAACAACATGTGAAGAAGCATTTTATCCAGAAAATTCAAATCCAACATTAACAAAGAAAATTGATGAACTTGCAAAGAAAAATAATTGTACAATAACAGGAAGTGGATATCAAGATATTTATTGGGGACAATTAATTTCATCAATAGCAGGATCAACTCAAAAAATAACAAAAATAAAAGGAAGTTCAAGTTATAATGTAGAAGAATATGGAATAGCATTAGCAAAGGCACATGGAGCAGGGCTTACATTAGAAGACTTTGACAAAGAAGTAGCATCTGTTGATAGAATATCAGATGAAGAAAGACAAAAAATAGTTGAAAGTGGAGATTATCTGCCATCATATATGTGGAATGTAAATGGTTGGTTATGTGAAAAATTAGGATTAACAGTAAAATCACAAAGACAAAAATGTGTACCACAAACATATAAAGAAGATTTATATTCATCAACATTAGGAATGACGGTAAAAGCAGGAGATGCAACAGGAATGAGTGCTGTTGTTACAACAGAAACAGAAGAAGGAATTACAATTGAAAGTGAATGTATAGGAAAAGTGTATGCGCCAGATGAATATGACAAAAATGAATGGACAATTTATGGTGAACCAGAAACAACAATAGTTGTTGCAAAACCAGCAACAGTAGAACTTACATGTGCATCAATTGTAAATAGAATACCAGATGTTATAAATTCAAAACCAGGATATGTTCCAACATGTGAATTTGGAGAATTGAATTTTAAAATAAAACCATTAAATGAATATGTAAAATAATTTCCCAAAAACTGTAAAAATGGTTGACAATAATAGAAAAATATGATATAATGAAAAACGTTTGAGTGGAGAACTCAAATATGTACGCAAAGAAACTCATATGTAAAACTTACAGGAGGAAAAGGCAATGGAAAACGAAATTAACATGAATGAAAAGGCAAAAGTTCTGGTGTTTTTGGACACTGAGGATTTGATGCGGATTCGTGGTACTGTAGACTATGATGCTGTTTTTGCACGCATAGCCGAAAATGGTGATCTAGAACTGTTGAGGGACAATGCCCAAACAGTTATCGGATATGCTGTTTGTGGCGAGGAACGTAATGCAAAGCTTAAAAGCATTATCGTTGCTGGCGAAAATGTTCAAATCAATGTCTTCAGCAAAAAGAAGGGAAAGTTTGTTCCTATTGAGGTAAAGGCAGAAGACGGTCTGCTGGATCTTCGCAAGTTGATTTCCAAACCAAACAAAAAGTAAAAAATATGCAGAGTGTGATATTATCATGCTCTGCATATTTTTTAAATTTCCGTAATTTTCATATTATATTTATCTTCAAAAACTTTCTTTTTAGTAATATATTCTTTTGTTCTAATACCTTTAACGTCAATAACATCATAAGAATTATCAGTATTAAAAACAATAAAATCAGCTTTATATTTTAGACCAGGTGCAAGCATAAAAGTAGGCTGTAAGCAAAAGCCATTAATCTCTTTTGCCTGTAATTTCAATTTTAATTCACAATAATAATCAGCTTCTTTTTGGCTATCAAAAGTATGACCATCAATAGAAGTCTTATTTGCTCTATATTTACTTTTTTTTACTTTATTATTAGCGAAGTTCTTATAATCTTCAACACTCCAATGTTCCATTTTTTCTCCAATCTGTGAAAATAATATCTTTAAAATTATATATTAAAATAGAAAGAAATTCAATAAAAATAGAAAAAACTTGTCGAAATATTTTACTGAAAGTATAGTCAGTTTATTGACAAAAATATATCAAATATGATAATCTAGTATTGAAAACTAGATTAATTTTTGGTTTAATGAAAGGAAGAATAAATATGGAAAGATATTTTGAATCAGTAAACTGTAAAAATATAAAAGAAATAGTATATAATTCAGCAAAAAAATTTGCTGAAAATGTAGCATTTGTAATAAAACATAAAAATGAGAAAAAAGAAGTAAGTTATGAAAGTATAACATATAAAAAATTATTACAAGATGTTAATGAATTTGGAACAAAATTATATGATATGGGATTAAAAAACAAAAGAGTAGCAATTGTTGGAAGAAACAGATATGAATGGGTAGTAGCACATTTATCAAATCTATTAGGAGGAATTGTTTCAATACCATTAGACAAAGAATTGCAAGTTGATGAGTTAGAAAGTTGTTTAGAAAGAAGTAAAGCAGATGTTATAGTATTTGATGAAAAATACATTGACAATATAGAAAAAATAAAACAAAATGGAAAAACAAATTTACAAGAATATGTTTGCATGACAGAACAAGAAGGATATAAGAATTTCTGGACATTAAAAAAAGAAGGTGCAGAAATATTAAAAAATGGAAACAATGAATATGTAAATTGTGAAATAGACAATGATAAAATGGCAATATTATTATTCACATCTGGAACAACATCAAAATCAAAAGCTGTAATGTTGTCAAACACAAATATAGCATCAAATGTTTATGCAATGTTATTGGTTGAAGATATGAGACCAACAGATAACAATTTAGCATTTTTACCATTTCATCATATATTTGGATCAACATGTATGATAGTAATGATTGCAATTGGAGCTAAAACAGCATTTCCAGATGGATTAAGATATGTAGCACAAAATTTAAAAGAATATCAAATATCCTTATTTGTAGGAGTTCCATTATTAGTTGAAGCAATTTATAAAAATATAGAAAAAGAAATAGAGAAAAAAGGAAAAACAAAACTTATAAATAATGCAAAAAAATTAAGTAATTGCTTATTAAAACTTCATATTGATGTTAGGAGAAAACTATTTAAAGATGTAATAGATGCACTTGGTGGAAGAATGAGATTTATAATTTCAGGAGGAGCACCATTAGACAAGAAAGTTGCACAAGGATTTAATGAATTAGGAATTGAAGTTGTTCAAGGATATGGGCTAACAGAAACATCACCAGTTATATCTGCTGAAAATGCAAAAAAGAAAAGATATGGTTCAATAGGTTTTCCTATGGAAAATGTAGAAGTTGAAATAATAAATAAAGATGAAAATGGAATTGGAGAAATACGTGTAAAAGGACCTAATGTAATGTTAGGATATTATGAAAATGAAGAAGCAACTAAAAAAGTTATGAAAGATGGATGGTTTTATACAGGAGATTTAGCATATAAAGATAAAGATGGATTTATCTTTTTAACAGGACGTCAAAAAGATATGATAGTTTTAAAAAATGGTAAAAAAGTATTTCCAGAAGAATTAGAAACATTAATTAATAGATTAGATTTAGTAAAAGAATGCATTGTATATGGAATGCCAGATGAAAAAGATAAAAATGATTTAAAACTATCAGTAAAAATTGTTTATGATAAGAAAATAGCTGAAGAAAAATATTCAGGAAAATCAGAAGGAGAATTATATCAAATTTTATGGGAAAAAGTAAAAGAAATCAATAAAACATTCCCACCATATAAATATATAAAAAATATGATTTTAACAGATGAAGAATTAATAAAAACAACAACTCAAAAAGTAAAAAGAAATGAAGAAATAAAAAGAATTCTTGGAAGATAACCCTTAACTAATTGCAAGCTTTTATATAAGCTTGCAATTTTATGTAAAATGTGATATAAATTATATATACGAATGTTAAAAAGCAAAGGAGTACAAGATGTCAGAAGTACGTATTGAAATCGCAACAAAAAATCCTAGCAAAGTAAAAGCAATTACTGAAGTTTTCAAAATTTATTTTGAGAATGTATCAAGTAAGGGAACAGAAGTAATCTCTGGAGTGCCTGATCAACCAATCAATGAAGATGTTTTTAAAGGTGCTAAAAATCGGATTGAGTTTTTGAAGAAAAATTTAGAAGAACATAATTACGATTATTTGGTATCTTGTGAAGGTGGTCTCATTAATATGTATGGAGGCTGGTACAATGTTCAGATTGTAACTATTGAGAACAAGCAAGGAGAACAGACTACAGGAATTAGTCAAGCATATCCTATTAGTGAAGAAAAAATTCCTCAAATTATTGAACAAGGACTGGCTAAAGTTCTTGATACTGCATTTGACGGAAAAGGTGGAATGAGAGTTTTAACTCAAAATCAAAGAACAAGGGAGGATTTTATTAAAGAATCGACACTTATGGCATTAAGTGGTTTGTTGAATAACAAAACATGGTAAAAACAAAAAGCAGAGGTTGAATTTTAACTTCTGCTTTTTGTTGTATGTATGACATATATAAACTTTACATAATTGTATTGAAAAAGGCTATAAGATATGATAAAATATAGCTATTATAAAAAAGGAGAAAAAATATGAAAAATTTAGAAAAAGAATTAGAAGAATTTAAGAAATTCAAAAAAGATTTTAAATATGAAGTAAAAGAAGTTGAAGAAAAAGATGGAGTAGAAGTATATGAAGGCGAAAGTTTAATAGATGAAAATGGAAAAGAGAAAGGTGAAGGCGAAAATTGGATAAATGTAGGTTATAAACATTCAGGACCATATGCTAAAGTATTATCTAATTTATTTCCATACGAATTTGTTTTTAAAGGAAAAAAATTAAATAGTATAGAATCATTTTTTCAAGGAATAAAATTTAAAGATCCACAATTACAAGATATAGTATTCACATATGGAGGGTTAGATTCGAATTATATACAAGCATGTAGTGAGTATAATTGGAAAGAAAATGGAATTGTATTTTGGCAAGGAAAAGAAATAGATAGATATAGTGAAAAATATGATGATTTAATAGATGAACTATATATATCAGCAATACAAAATCCATTATATAGAAATGTTTTGAAAAATTGCACAAAAGAAATAATACATACAATGGGAAAAAAGGAAAAAAGTGAAACAACATTTACAAGATATGAATTTGAAAAACAATTAAATTGTTTAAAAGAATTTTTAAAGAAAGAGAGTAATTAAGTATGGTAGAAAAATTAAAGTTGCAAGATTTTGATATATTAGGAATCCTTGAATTAAAAGACATTCAAGGAATAGAAAAATTTGTTACACCAATAAAAGATGAAGAAGGAAGAACCAAAAGCTATTTATCAAGATCAAAAGAATATTATAATGTAAAAACAATGTCTGAACTTGCAATTTGTAGAGAAGAATTGCAACATTTATTAACAAGAGAATGTTCAAAAAGAAACTTTGTTATATTAGAAAACATGCTTAATTGCTCAGGAAAAGTGTATTTTAAAAATTTTGAAAAATATATAAAATATAAAGTACAAGGAAAAGATACAAGAAATCAATTAATTCAATTAATCCAAGCACAAAAATGTTTAGAAGAAGATATTAGAAATATATTAATACTTTTACAAGGAAATAATTGTATAGAAGTAGATCTTGGTAATAGATTACCTGGTGGAGATGAAAACTCAGAACAAAGACCAATAGAAATGGATAATAAAGCAATATTATATATGTTTGCAAAATCATTATCTCAAGCAAAAGATCCAGATAAAGTAGAAGTTGTAACACCTGGATATGGTGGAATATATATAGGACCAATGTTAAAAGCAATGTATGGATATGATTATACAATTTTATTGAAAAGCAAATATGTAGAAGAAGCTACAAAACTAGATCATGTTGATGTAAGAGAACTAACATCAAGTCAAAGACCTTTTGAAGAAGGAAAAAAGGTATTGTTATTAGATGATAATGTAGGAACAGGGGCAACATTAAAAGAGACCAAAGAAGCATTAGTTAATGCAGGAATAAGAAACATCAAAATGGGAGCAGTACAATTTAATTGGAGAAATTATTATAGAGTATCTGTAGGGGAGAAAAAAGACATAGATAGATTTGAAACTAGTGATTTTGACATTATAACACCAATTAATTATGCTGGTCACAAATTATATAGAAACGCAAAAAATTTATTATTATCATCTGGAGGAGCTGACTATATAAAATATCTAGAATCAAAAGCATATAGAAAAGAATTTTGTGATTTACAAGGAGCTGTAAGAAGAGGAATTTTATGTGCAAGACCAACAGGATTAGAATTAGACCCAGAACATAAAACACCAAATCAAACAAATCTTGCAGAAGACTGTGTAATACTTGAAAAATATCAAAACTCACCAAAAACAATACAAAATAAATTTGCTAGAAATCTAATAGATAGAATCATTGATGAAACAGAACAACTTGGAAAAAATTTAGAGATACCAAAATCAAAAGAAAATCTTCAGGATGAACAGTAAAAGTATTGCAACTTTACGAATATTGTTATATAATTTGAAAAAAAGTACAAGGAGAAAAAAATTGATACTATATCCAAAAGCACATTTTAACAATGTAAAAGAAATATCAATAAAATTTTTAAAAAAGAATAATATAAAAGCATTAATATTAGATGTAGACAATACACTAATAGATTATGATAGAAATATGCCTGATGGAACTGTAGAATGGGTAGAGCAACTAAAAAATAATGGAATAAAATTTTATATTGTATCAAACACAAATAAGAAAGACAAAGTAGAGCAAGTATCACAAAAACTAAAAATAAAATATAATTATTTTGCAAAAAAACCATTAAAAACAGGATTATTAAAGGCACAAAAAGAATTACAAGAAAAGCCAGAAAATGTTGCAGTAGTAGGAGATCAAATCTTTACAGATGTATTAGGTGGAAATAGATGCAAAATGTTTACAATCTTGATAGAACCAATAGCAGAAAAAGATATATGGCTAACAAAAGTAAAAAGACCAATAGAAATATTTATAAAGAAAAAATATTTAAAGAAAATAAACAAAGGAGGAGATATGGATTAAAATAATCCATACAAGAAAAAATGTATATAAATGATACACACATAGGATTTTTTATAGGAATATTTATATTAGGCTTATTAGTAGGTCAATTTGTAGACTGGATGAATAAAAGATTACCAGAATACAAAAAAGTATTCTCAAAAGAAATATTCCAAGAATACAAAATAAACTTTAAACCAAATTATATATTAATGTTAATTACAGCTATATTATATTGTGCAATATTATATAGGTATGGAGTACAGAAAACACTGATAGAAAATTTAAACTTAATAAAATATTTGATTTTAACACCAATGCTATTATCAGCATTTGTAATAGATTATAGACAACAAATTATACCAAATAGATTAAATTTAACAATGTTTGAAATAGGATTAATAATAGCATTTTTATATGGGATGTCAAATGTAGCAATAACAGTAGATATGTTACTTGGAATGTTAGTAGGTGGTGGAATATTTTTAGCAATAACATTAGTAGGAAGTTTAATATATGGAAAAGAAGCATTAGGATTTGGTGATGTAAAACTAATGGGAGCATTAGGGCTATATTTTGGAGTATCAAATATTTTGGCAATATCAGCAATGTCATTTCTAATAGGAGCAATATTAGGAATAATATTAATAGTTACCAAAATAAAAAAATCAAATGAATATATACCATTTGGACCATTTATAGTAATAGCAACATTTATAAGTATATTTGTACCATTTGATATATTATTAAAAACACTTTTAGTAATATTCACATTAGGAACATATAAAGCAGTATAAATGTATTGAAAGGAATTGAATTTGAATGAATAGAAAAATGCAATGGTTGAGAAACAAACTATTGAGTATGGATTTGCAAGGTATGATAGTATCAAATCCAGTAAATATAAGATATTTAACTAATATACAAGCAGAAGGAATATTATTAGTAACAAGAAAAGAAAATATATTTTTAACAGATTCAAGATATATTGAAGATGTTCATAATACATTAACATTATTTGATGAAATAGTTGTATATGATATGAGAGGATTATCAATAGATGATTATGAAAACTTTTTTATGTTTTGCGAAAATGTAGGATTTGAAGAAAATTATGTAACATATGCAAAATACAAAGAATATATGCATAGATTTAAAATAAACAATTTTGTAGAAACAGAAAACATGATAGAAAAACAGAGAATGATAAAAGATGAAGAAGAAATTGAATCTATACAAAAAGCATGTAAAGTAACAGATGACTGTTTTGAATATATATTAGGATATATAAAGCCTGGTATGACAGAAAAGCAAATTGCAAGAGAAATAGATGATTACTATTATAAAAATGCAGAAGGAACATCATTTGACACAATAGTTGCATCTGGTGAAAATTCTTCAAAACCACATGCAGTTCCAACAGATAGAAAAATACAAGAAAAAGATATTATAACAATAGACATGGGATGTAAAATTGATGGATATTGTTCAGATATGACAAGAACATTTTTTGTGGGAGAAATACCAGAAGAAATGAAAAAAGTATATGATTTAGTACTAAAAAATCAAGTTCAAACATTAAATGATATGAGAGAAGGATATAGTACTAAAATGTTGGCTAAAATGGTAGACAATGATTTTAGATTAAATAATTATGATTTAATACATGCTTTAGGGCATGGAGTTGGATTAGACATTCATGAATCACCAATTATTAGTACAAGATCTGAAAATATACTAAAAGAAAATATGGTTGTAACAGATGAGCCTGGAATTTATATTGCAGGACAATTTGGTATTAGAATTGAAGATACAGTTTTAATTACCAAAGGCGGTTGTGAAGCATTAACTAAGTCAAATAAAGAGTATGTAGTTATTTAGAGGATATATATTATTAAAATTATTTAATAATAAAAGATTAAAAGGAGGAAAATCCTAGCCTAATATTTGCAAATAATATTGAAGTAGGATATATTTAAAGAGAAAATCCTTAGCCTAAAATATGGGACAAAGAGCAAGGCAATGCAGAACTCAAATCTTGTTCTAATTTTTTGGAGAGAATAAAGTTTAAACAATTAAATAATATTATATAAATAGTTACTAGATATTGAAAAGTTATATAAATAATGTTATAATTCCTTATAGTTATACGAATGGTAACAAAGATATTTAATCAGCAAATCTCTAAAAACAATTGTTAGGAGGCATTTGGGATGAAAGAAATTACTCAAAAAGATATTGAAAAAGTGAAATGTGAGTTAGCTAAAAAACGGAAAGAATTTGATGAATTAACTTTTACAGATTTGGAAGAACAACTTAAGTGGATTCGGGAATTTTTTAATGAATATATCCCAGAATTGGAAAAGAGGTTTTTATCGGAAAAAGAGTTAAAAGAATGGAAGTTTTTGCCTAATGAACTTAGAATTTATTTTTATTTATATTTCCCAGAACATGGATTAAATATGGCAAATTATTCTCAGGAACTTTGCTATAAACTTGCTGAAGAACGTGAAGGAAAATATCCATATTTAACAGGAAGAAGATTTTTATTTTAAGTATAATGGCGAAGAATAAATTGATAAAGGTGAAAATATAGTATAAAATTCTTATTTCAATAAATAGAGAAATTCTTTAGCAAAGAAAGTAACCTATATAATTTATATGTAGATTACTTTCTTTTTAAATAAATTATTTTTTACTATAAATATAAAAAATAACAAAAACATCTACACAAAAACAAAATAATGTGTTATAATAATTGCATTAAGTTACAAATAGGAGGAATTAGAGATGTCAGGACATAGCAAATGGCATAATATACAAGCCAAAAAAGGAAAAGCAGATGCAGCAAGAGGAAAAGTATTCACAAAATTAGGAAGAGAATTATTAATAGCAGTAAAAGCAGGAGGACCAGATCCAGCAGGAAATTCAAAACTAAAAGATGTTATAGCAAAATGCAAAGCAGCAAATATGCCAAATGATACAATAAACAATGCAATCAAAAAAGCATCAGGAGAAGGAAGCACAGCTGTATATGAAGAAATAACATATGAAGGATATGGACCATGTGGAGTTGCAGTAATAGTAAATGCAAACACAGATAACAGAAATAGAACAGCTTCAGATGTAAGACATGTATTTGATAAAGCTGGTGGAAACTTAGGAACATCAGGATGTGTATCATATATGTTCAACAAAAAAGGTGTAATAGTAATTGAAAAAGAATCAACAGATATGGATGAAGAAGAATTAATGATGTTAGCATTAGATGCTGGAGCAGAAGACTTCACATCATCTGATGATGTATATGAAATTACTACAGACCCATCAAATTTCTCAGAAGTTAGAGAAAAACTTGAACAAGCAGGATTAACATTCTTAGAAGCAGATGTTCAAATGGTTCCAACAACAACAGTTTCATTAGATGATGATGGAGCTGAAAAAATGGAAAGATTAATTGAAAGACTTGAAGAATTAGATGATGTAATGGATGTATATCATAACTGGGATATGTAAAAAAATTAATAATTAGTTCTAAAATATAAAGAAAGAGCATATATATATAATATATGTTCTTTTTTGTTGTGTAAAAAAATATTTATAAAAAAGGAGGAAAAAGTGTCAGGATTAGAAATAGTATTAGAATATTTACCAATAACATTAAGAAAAGAAATAATATCAAATATAGGAACAGAAGAAAACAAAATAGAAGAAATACGATTAAGAAGCAATAAACGATTATGTCTAAAAATTGGACCAGAAACGGTATTAGCAGAATACATAGTAAGTCAGCAAGAACTATTACAAACATTTGAAAAAATCTGTGAAAACTCAATATATTCTTATAGAAGACAAATATGTGAAGGATTTATAACAATAAGAGGAGGAAACAGAGTAGGAATAGTAGGAAGCGGAGTAATAGAAAATGGACAGGTTATAAATATAAATTACATATCAAGTTTAAATATTAGAATAGCGAGACAACAAATTGGATGTAGTCAAAAAGTAATGTCAAATATAATAAATTCTGAAACAAACACAATATATAACACATTAATAATATCACCACCACGGATGTGGAAAAACAACATTATTAAGAGATATAATAAGAAACTTAAGTAATGGATTCGGAAGATTTAAAGGACAGACAATAGGTGTGGTTGATGAAAGAGGAGAAATTGCAGCAATATATAAAGGAATTCCACAAAATGATATAGGAATAAGAACAGATGTAATAGACAATGTTCCAAAGCCAGAAGCAATGAGAATATTAGTACGTTCTATGGCACCACAAATTATAGCATGTGATGAGATAGGAAGTAAAGAAGACATTGAAGCAATAAATTATGTAATGTGTTCAGGAGTCAAAGGAATTTTCACAGCACATGGAAATGATATAGAAGATGTATGTAAAAATCCATGGATGGCACAATTAATAAATAATCATATATTTGAAAGAATAATTCAATTAAATTCTAAGCAGAAAGGAGATTCGAAATGTATTATTGCGTAAAAACAATATTATTATTTGCGATATTTTCATTATCGACAGGAATTGGAATTTTAATCTCAAAAATGTATGAAAATAGAGTAAAAGAATTAAGACAATTTAAAAATATTTTAAACATAATAAAAACAAAAATAAAATTTACATATGAGCCATTGACAGAAATTTTTAATCAAATATCACAAGAAAAATCAAGTAAAATTGAAGAGATATTTGAAAACATGACATATAAATTAGAATTTGAAAATGTAAAATATTCTTGGATGGACGCAATTCAAGAAGCAGATATAAGTATAACACAAGAAGACAAAGATATTTTAAAAGAATTAGGGAAAGTCTTAGGACAAACTGATGCAGATAGTCAAGTAAATGAGATTGAAGTAACTGAAAGCTTTTTAAATATGCAAATAGAAAAAGCTGAAGAAGCAAGAAAGAAAAATCAAAAAATGTATAAAACATTAGGAGTAGTTGTAGGACTAGTCTTTGTAATTATATTAATTTAATTGAAATGTGTATTGTCTTGAAATAAATTCAATTTTTTACTATTGCCTTTAGGGAAAAAAGAAAGGATGTTTTTTATGGATATAAACTTATTATTTAAGATTGCTGCAGTCGGAATTTTAGTAGCAGTATTGCATCAAGTATTAGTAAGAGCAGGAAGAGAAGATCAAGCAATGATGACGACACTTGCTGGACTTGTAATTGTATTATCAATGGTTATTCAACAAATAAGTTCATTATTTAATACAGTTAGAACATTATTTGATTTATAATCAATTCCAAATAGAAGGGAATAAGAAGAAAATATGACAGATGTAATTAGAATAATAGGAATAGGTTTACTTGCACTAATAATAATTGTAATTCTAAAACAATATAAGCCAGAATTTGCAATATATGTATCAATGATAGCAGGAGTATTAATATTAGTATTATCAATTCAAAAACTAACAGGAATTATTAATTTATTACAATCATTGGCAAATAAAACATATATAAATAAAAGTTTTCTAAGTATTTTACTAAAAATTACAGGAATAGCATTTATAACAGAATTTGCTGTAAGTATTTGTTCAGATGCAGGAGAAAAAGCAATAGCAAGTAAAATAGAAATAGGAAGTAAAGTAATAATTATTGCAATGTCAATACCAATTATAACGAGTTTATTGGAATTAGTTATAGAAATTTTACCATGAATTAAAAAATAATTACAATTTTTGCTTGACAAAATTTAATTATTTTTCAATTTAGATTTGAACAAGAGAAAAGGAATGAAATAAAAAATGAATGAATCAATATTAACATTTAGATGTTATAGAAAAAAATATAATTTTAGAAAATTAAAAAAATACATAATAATAATGATTATATTCATAAGTATAATTATACCAACTAAAGTATTTGCAGATACAGAAAATGAAATAATGAATAATACACAAGAAAAATTTAATATAAACAGCTTTATAAAAGAAGCAGACAAATATACAGGAGATTTTCTTGAAGATGTAAATTTAGGGGATATGCTAAATCAAGCAATACAAGGAAAAGTAGATAATAAAACATTATATCAAAAAATATTTATAATGTTTGGAAAAGAAATAACAGTAAGCTTAAAAACATTAATTAGTATATTAGTAATAATTGTAATTCATGGAATTTTAAAATCAGTAACAGATAATCTAGAAAATAAAAATATATCTCAAATAATTTATTTTGTTCAATACATATTAATTGTAACACTTATAATGTCAAATTTTACAGAAATAATAAAAATCGTTAAAAACACAGCAGATGATTTAGTTGGATTTATAAATGTATTAATGCCACTATTATTAACATTACTGATGTATACGGGAAGCATAGCAACAACATCATTATTAGAACCAATTATATTATTTGCTATAAATTTTATTGCAAATTTAATAAAAAATATATTAATTCCAATAGTTTTAATAATAGTAGTATTTTCAATAATCTCAAAAATTTCAGAAAAAATGCAAATTGAAAAATTATCAAAATTTCTAAAATCAAGTGTTGTATGGGTATTAGGAATAGTATTAACAATATTTGTTGGTGTTGTATCATTAGAGGGAACACTAAGTAGTAGTGTTGATGGAATAACTGCCAAAACAGCAAAATCGGCAGTTTCAACGATAATACCAGTTGTAGGAAAAGTTTTGGGTGATGTTGTAGATAGTGTATTAGGATGTGGAATTATATTAAAAAATGCAATAGGACTAATAGGAGTAATTATAGTAATAGGAATATGTATAACACCTATTATAAAAATTGCAACAATGTGCATAATGTATAGTTTAGCATCAGCAGTAGTCCAACCAATAGCAGATGATAAAATAGTAAAAGTATTAGACGAAATGGGAGGAGTATTTAAACTATTATTAGGAATATTATGTTCATTATCTGTAATGTTAATAGTTGGAATAACATTAGTTATAAAAATTTCGAATAGTGGGATGATGTATAGATGATAAATTTTTTGAGTTCATGGGCAGAACAAGTTATATTAGCAGTCATAATTGCTACAATTTTAGAACTTATTTTACCAAATAGTAAAAATAAAAAATATGTTCAAATGGTAATAGGTGTTTATGTATTATTTAATATAATATCACCAATTATAAAAAATAAAGAAAAACTAGTATTTAGTGAAATTGATTTAGATAAATATATTACAACATCAACAAAAGTAGAACAATCATCAATGGATGCAAGATTAGAAAAAATATATTTAGATGAATTAGAAAATAATATAAAATCAAAATTCAAAAACGCAGGAATAGAAATAATAAAATGTACTATAGATGCAGAATTAGATACAACTAAGAAGAATGCTGGAATACATTCAATAGATGTAAAAGTAAAAAATGTTGATGATGAGAAAAAAATTTCAAAGATTAAACAAGAGATAATTGAAGAATATGAGATAAGTGAGGATAAAATCAAAATTATTATAAAATAATTTTAAAAGGAGAATGCTTATGCTAAAAGAATTATTTAAGAAAAGAGAAGAACAGACAGATCAAAAGAAAAAAATAGAGAATATTGTGGCATTTATAATAATATTAATTATAACAGTATTAATAATAAATAATATGTGGTCAAAAGATGAAAAGAAAAATACAAATACTACAGGAAAAGTATTAGCTGGAAATGTTGAAAGTCAAGTATCAACTAGTGAAAATACGGATGATTTAGAAACGAGATTAAAAAATATTTTAGAAACAATTAATGGAGTAGGAAAAGTAAAAGTTTTATTAAAATATTCTGAAAGTAGTCAAGTTGTAGCAATGTATAATGAAACAAATTCAGAAAATAAAACTGAAGAAAATGACGGAGATGGAGGAACTAAAAATAGTACAGAAACTGAGACAAAAAGAGAAATTGTATATACAGATGAAAATGGAACTAGTAAACCAATAACAGAAAAATTAATAATGCCAGTAATTGAAGGAGCTATAATTACAGCACAAGGAGCTTCAAATGCAAATATAAAGTCATCAATAGTTAGTGCAGTAGAAGCGGTTACAGGTCTGGCAATACATAAAATACAAGTATTTGAGATGAAAAATTAAGTGAAAACTGATTACAACTTAGAAGAGGGCATATTATTAGAATTTAATTCTTTATATGGAGGAGAAATAATATGGATTTAAAAAAAATTAAATTTAAAACAGGTACAGCAGCGATATATGTACTCGCATTAATGTTGGTTGGATTAGGATATTGGAATTATGTATCAACAGAATCAAATAATATCCAAACAGTAGCAGAAACTCAAACGGAAAATTCTGAAGATGAGAACTTAGGAGATGCACAATTTGTTAGTAGTAATGATGTGACATTAGAGACAAAATCAACACAAAGTACAGAAACAAGTACTGAAATAGTCAAAACGGAAAGTACTAATAAATCTAATGATTATTATGAAGAATCAAAATTACAAAGAGATACAATGTATTCACAAACATTAGAAACATATAAAGAAATGCTTAATAATTCAAATGTATCTGAAGAACAAAAAGCTATAATAACACAAGAAATTACAAATGTAAATAAAGAGAAAAATGCAATAATGGTTTGTGAAAATTTAATAACAACAAAAGGATTTTCTAATTGCGTAATTTTTGTAAATACTGATAGTGTGAGTGTTGTGGTTGAAGATGATAACTTAAAAAGTGAGGAGATTGCTCAAATTCAAAATATTATTTCAAGAGAAATGAATGCAAAAGTTGAAAATATACATATCATGACTAAGAAATAAAAGAAATTCAATTATTAGAATTCCATTTTTCTAATTTAAAACCTTGAAATTTAAAAATCTATATAGTAAAATATACTCAAAAAAGAAAAGGCATAAAAATGGTAAATTTAAATAAAGAGATAAAATATGTAAAAGGAGTAGGTCCTAATAGAGAAGTATTATTAAATAAACTAAAAATATATACATTAAAAGACTTAATAACATATTATCCAAGAGATTATGAAGACAGAAGCAAGCCAAAAAATATATATGAATGTGAAGATGGAGAAGAAGTTTTAATAGAAGCAATGCCAACAGGAAAAATTTCAGAATATAGAAAAGGAAAGATGGTAATAAGTCGACTAATAGTAAAAGATCAAACAGGAACATGTTATATAACATGGTTTAATCAAGGATATTTAAAAAGTGTATTTGCACCAGGAAGATTATATAGATTTTTTGGAAAAGTAACCAAAAAAGGAAATAGAATTGAAATGAATTCACCTGTTTATGATGAAATAGATCAAAGTAAAAACACAGGAAAAATAATACCTATTTATCCATTAACATATGAACTAAAGCAAAATACATTAAGAAAAATAATGGAAAATGGATTAACAGAAGTACTTGGAAAATTAGACGAAACATTGCCAGAATATGTATTAAAAGAAAACAATTTATTAGATATAAATACATGTATAGAAAGAATACATTTTCCACATGAATTTTCAGACTTTAATAAGGCAAGAGAAAGACTTGTGTTTGAAGAACTTTTAATAACACAATTAGCATTATTAAAATTAAAAAACAATTATGATAAAGATAGAAATGGAATAAAATTTGATAAAAATGTAAAAATGTCAGATGTTATAAATAAATTACCATTTAATTTAACAAAAGCGCAATTAAGAGTATTAGAAGAAATTGATAATGATATGGAAAGTCCACATTCAATGAACAGATTATTACAAGGAGATGTAGGCTCAGGAAAAACAATTGTAGCAATGATAGCAGCATATAAAGCAGTAAAATCTGGATATCAAGTAGCAATAATGGCACCAACAGCAATACTTGCAAGTCAACATTTAGAGAGTTTTGAATCAATATTAAATCAATTTGGAATAAGGTGTGAATTATTAATATCAAGCATAACCAAAAAGAAAAAAATTGAACTTTTGGGAAGATTACAAAATGGAGAAATTGATATATTAATTGGAACACACGCAATGCTAGAGGAAAATGTAATATTTAAAAATTTAGGATTAGTAGTTACAGATGAACAACACAGATTTGGAGTAAAGCAACGTGCAACAATTTCAAATAAAGGACAAAATCCAGACATAATAGCAATGTCTGCAACACCAATTCCAAGAACATTAGCATTAATATTATATGGTGACTTAGATATATCAATAATAGACGAACTTCCACCAAATAGAAAGAAAATAGAAACATTTGCAGTTACAAAGGAAATGACAGAAAGAGTAAATACATTTGTAAAAAAGCAAATAGATGAAGGAAGACAAGCATATATTGTTTGTCCATTAGTTGAAGAAAATGAAGAATTAGGTTTAAAATCTGTTATTGAATTAGAAGAAAAATATAAAAACGAAACATTTAGCAATTACAAAGTAGCATATTTACATGGAAAAATGAAAGCAAAAGAAAAAGATGAAATAATGGAACAATTTAAAAATGGAGAAATACAAATACTGATATCAACAACAGTAATTGAAGTAGGAGTAAATGTACCTAATGCGAGTATTATGGTAGTTGAAAATGCAGAAAGATTTGGACTTGCACAATTACATCAATTGAGAGGAAGAGTTGGAAGAGGAGAATATCAATCATATTGTATTTTAAAATTTGAAGGAAATGGAAAAACAACAAAAGAAAGAATGAAAGTAATGTGTCAGACAAATGATGGATTTATAATATCTGAAAAAGATTTGGAATTAAGAGGTTCAGGAGACTTTTTTGGAACAGAACAACATGGTATACCTGAATTTAAAATAGCAAATTTATTTGAAGATATGGGAACCTTGAAAAAGGTTCAAAAAATAGCAATGGAAATTATGGCAGATGATCCATTACTTGAAAAAGAAAAAAATATAAAACTAAATGAATTAGTAAAAGAAAAATTTAGTTCAAGAATAGAAATTTAAAAGGATGTAGATAAAAATGTGGCAAATAATAGGAAGATTAATAGGTGCTTTAATAGCTTTAGCAGGGGTAATAATGATATATGATGCTCGTTTAATTACTAAAAAATATTTTAGCTTTGGGGATAAAAATGAAGCAACAACAGGACTAAAAATGCTTGGAACAATTGTGTGTGTGATGGGTGGAGTTTTAGTTATGTTTATAAAATAATAGTCATAAAAATGTTCAATTATGAATAAAATAAATTAAATATTTTTGGTAAAATACTTGACAATGTAATTAGTATTGTGCTAAAATAACATTTGTCAAGTAAATATGCGGATGTGGCGGAACTGGCAGACGCGCTGGTCTTAGGAACCAGTGTCAACGACGTGGGGGTTCAAGTCCCTTCATCCGCACCAATGACGTATCTGTTCGAACTAATAAAACAGATAGATACAAAAATCAATCAGAAAATAAATCTGGTTGATTTTTTTGTTGTCTAAAACAATATTAAAATCATCCAAACGAAAGGATGGTGTATAAATTGAAAATAATTAAACAAGAATTACAATTTGAAGAATGTCTAAAACAGAGACTTGAATTTATATGTGAATTTGCTAAAGTTACCACTACTTTTATAAATGGTAGCATTAGGAAATTAGAAAAAACTAATCTTACATAATTAAATAGTACTACAAATATATCATCAAACACGCTATTTGTCAAAAAAATTTAAAAATCAATTGAAAATTATGTAAAATTATAGTATAATATATTTAGTATGGCTGTAGCCATTTTACATATATTCCTTTTTGCACACTAACGTCTTGTTAGTTTTACATATAAAAAAATCTTACAACAAATTGGAGGAATTAAAAATGAAAAAAATTGTTTCTATGTTACTGATGATGGTTTTGGCAATCTCTGTATTGACTGGTTGTAGTGATACCGATAAAACTCGCCAGCTTGAGGTGGCTGCAAATCTCGAGGAAGCACAACAGACTCCTACCGATATTGATTATTCTCTTGAAAGATATAATCTTATTCGGAGAGCTTATTGGGTAAATGGTCAAAGAGAGAAAGCATTGGCATTGCCTTGTTCCATTGAAAAGCCTTTGGGTTATGTTATTTTGATAACTGATAATGGTGCAATATTAGGTAATTTTGTTGTTGATGGTAAGGTTTCATCCCTTAATAGTTTTTTAACACCAGATACAACTTATCCTAATAGTACTGGAGCAAATTGGTTAGCTGATGTAGATGGTAGCTATGGAGAAAATGATGCAGGTATTTTTTTCTTTACTCCTGACGGAAAATACATTGAGTGGACAGGAACATATCTGTATTCTGATATTCCGTTTGAAGTAGAACAACCTGTTCTTAAAATTAGCGATTAACCATCTCGCAGTAATTGGAAACAGCCACATGGAGATAATCTATGTGGCTGTTTTCATATCTATTTACTTTTATGTAAATATCTAGTATAATAAAAGTAGTATGGCAGTAGCCATTTTATATATATTCCTTTTTGCACACTAACATTCTGTTAGTTTTACATATAAAAAATCATACAACAAATTGGAGGAATTAAACATGAAGAAAATCGTTTCTATTTTATTGCTAGTAGCAATAACCCTTTGTATGCTTGCAGGTTGCGATAGCGACTATCAGGAACAAACTTCTGATGTAGAAAAACAGCAGAGTATCACTAAAGACCTTCAACAGTCTCAACCTACTCCGACAGATATCGACTATTCTCTTGAACGGTACAATTTAATTAGGAGAGCATACTGGGTAAATGGTCAGAGGGAAAAGGCTTTGTCTCTTCCTTGTCCTGTTGAAAAACCTTTGGGCTATGTTGTTCTTATGTTAGAAGGTGTTGGTGTAGTTGGAAACTACGTTATTGATGGAAAAGTTTCATCTTTAAATAGTTTCTTGACACCTGACAGTGAATATTATGAGTATTCTGCTGGTGAAACTTCTAAAAAAAATAACTGGCTTGCCGATGTTGACGGTAGCTATGGAGAAAATGATAATGGTATCTTTTTCTTCACCACAGATGGCAAATATATTGAATGGACAGGAACATATATTTATTCCGACATTCCTTATATTGTAGATGACCCTATTTTAAAAGTACAGGAGGAAAATTAACATGAATAAAGCAGGAACTATTATCGTAGCAATCATCAGCGTCATCCTTATTGGAGCTATCATCTTTTTTGGATTTACTCCAGGAGGTAGAAGTGTTTGGAACAGCTATACTCATAGCTTAGAGAAAGCTGATGAAAATCAGTATGAAACCAAAAAGCAGGTCGAAGATACTGCACGTTCTATGATCGCATCGTATAAATCCGATGTTGCTACTTATGAACAATATAAAGACAGCGACAACGAAGAAAAGCAAAGCTGGGCAGAGCAAGCAAAAATGAGAGCAAACAGAACTGCTAACTCTTATAACGAGTACATTCTGAAAAACTCTTATGTGTGGGAAGATAATATTCCTAGCGATATTGATTACTCACTGCCTATTGTTGAATAATCTTTGCTATCTGTAAATTAGAAATACCCCAGAGTGTGTTTTACACCTCTGGGGTTTCTTCTTAATATTATAAAAGTTCTTATTTTGGCAATAAATAAATTGATTAAAAATTATTTCTTCTACAGAATTTTTTATATTATTCATTTAGAACTATAATTTTATATTTGTTTAGCTGTCATTTAAAAACATATTTTTACAAAAATTAAAGTGTACTTAACTTAAGTCTACTGGGTTAGGACTTATGGCAAAGCCAAAGCCAATAGCTACGAAGAAATTTCAAAGGAGGGATTCTATGTAGCAAGAATTAGCTTATTCTTTTCACTTGGGTAATGATAAAAATAAAAGTAAATTAGCAAAAAAGGTTGCATAGAATTTCTTGCAATAAAGAAATTTTCTCCACATGATGATGAAGAAGATGACGGAAAAGATTTTACAATGCATGTTCTCTATGTAAACAACGGCTGGGCTTTTGATACATATAGTTCTCGCCAATATCCGATTGAGAAATTGCACGAAATCTACAAAGCTAAAATTTATAAGTCTTTTAGTTTTGATGAAATTAGTAACAAATTTTATGAAGAATTTAGAGAAGAACAAGAGCCTGAACTTGCAAAGTGGTCTATTGATAATGACTGTTCTATATTTTGGAAAGATGACAAGGAGGAAACTTAAACATTTCATGACTGGTTATACAACTTATAACCAGCCGTGTTTTTATGTGTAAAGATATGATTTTTTATAAATTTGTTATAATTTTATTGCAATTTATTAAATTTATGAGATACTTTAGTAAATTGATTGATATTTGTATCAATCGTTATGAGAGCCGAAAAAAGTTGTAGATAACTATGTCAACGGCACCAATGACAAATAATATACTAAAAGCCATACAAACATTGAAATATCAATGGCGTATGGTTTTTCTATTTTTAAAATTAGTGCAATAGTAATACAGTAGGGAGTTGAAATTATATTTAAAATATAGTATAATAATGTATGTAACAGTATTGTTGCACCTTTGAAAAGTAAAAATTTCGGAGGTGCAAACCTCCGAACAATGAAAAGGAGAGCTATTATGACTAAAAAACAGATTGTTAACACTATTGGCTGGACAGTAATCGTTTTCGCCATTCTTGCATCTTACAGATACTATATTGGTGTCGACAACTGGGTGGAAGAAACACTTAATTGGGTAATTCCGGCAGCAGTCGGATATTTCTTAGGGTATGGACAAGCACAAAAAGACCAAAGACGGTAATTATCCAGAAAAGGCTATGCAATATATTAATTAATTGCATAGTCTTTTTTTGTGAAATAAATGAAAAAACTATTGACAAAAATCGACACTAAATATACAATTAAAAAGTATTTTATATACAAATGAAAGGGGGGGGAAAGCTATGCAAAGTGATAAAAATTGGCTAGCAACATTATTATTATGTTTATTTCTTGGAGGGATAGGTGTTCATAGATTCTATGTAGGAAAAGTTGGAACAGGAATTTTACAATTAATAACATTAGGTGGATGTGGAATTTGGACTCTTATTGATTTAATAATGATAATAACAGGAAGCTTTACAGATAAAGATGGTAATAAAATCACAAATAGCTAAAATTGAGATTTTCTTATTAGTTAATGTTGCGTTATTAATAATTCTGTATAGTATACCAATAAAAGACAATAATTTTTTAGAAAACCTATGTATATATAAGTTAATATCAAAAAAAGAATGTTTTAATTGTGGAATGACAAGAGCTTTCTTATCAATAATACATGGAAATTTTGATATGGCGATAACATATAATAGAAATTCTATTTTGGTTTTTCCATTCACAATAATTGCTTACTTGTATTCATGGTATAAATTTATATGGAAGAAAAAATAAGATATGGGTTGTAATGACACAACCCATAATTAGTATAGGGGGAAATTCATGAATAACGAAAAAACAAAATCAGTATTGGCTTACATTTTTGGACTTATAGGTGGATTAATTGTTTTAATGATGAAAGGCAGTGAAAAAAGAACAAAAATATGTGCAGCTCAATCAATAACAATAGCATTGATATATTATATAGTAAGAGTTGCATATGGATTTATTCCATTTAATATTCCATTTTTTGACTATATAGTATCAGGACTTTATTTAGTTGCAAGTATAATAGGAATAGTAAAAGCTTGTAATGATAATGAAGAACCAGAAATATCTGGTATAGGTGAAATTGCTAAATCATTGTTTAAAAAACAAATTGAACAATAATATAAGAAATACTATAAAAGTCAGTCAAAAGCTTTTGACTGGCTTTTATGAAATAATAATATAATATATATTGATATTAGAAAAAAGATATAGTATAATACATAATAGATGCTTTCATAGCTCAGTTGGTAGAGTGCAGCCTTGGTAAGGCTGAGGTCACGGGTTCGATTCCCGTTGTAAGCTCCATAAAAAAACAGCTATTTTATGAATTTAGCTGTTTTTTTTATATTATTATGGATTACATCTAGAGCAAGCTGTATAACCTTTAGCCTTAGCATCACTTATGTTAATTGAAATTTTGCTATTTCTTAGATAAGAACAACTACTTCTTGATTTTCTTTTGATTTACCCATTTTATTTTCCTTTCATCTTTTATTTTCTGTTATTATATAACAAAGTTTTCCATAATTAAACAAAAAACAACAATATTAGATTATCCAAAAAATATTATGTCACAAATGTGGTAAGAAATCAAAATTCTTTACATAGAAAACTTGATTTTTAGCAAAAAATACATTATAATTATTGATGTTAGTAATAAAAAAGAGGAGAGAGTAAAATGCAAGAAAATCAAAATAACCAAAATCAAGAAATAGAAGTAGATGAAAACCACTTAATACAAATAAGAAAAGATAAATTAAAAGAATTACAAGAACAAGGAAAAAACCCATTTGAAATAACAAAATATAATAGAACAAACTCAGCAGGAGAAATAAAAGCAAACTACGAAAAATTTGAACAAAAAGACGTATCTGTAGCAGGAAGAATAATAGCAAAAAGAATAATGGGAAAAGCATCATTCTGCACAATACTAGATAGTGATGAAAAAATTCAAAGCTATGTAAGTATAAATGATTTAGGAGAAGAAAGTTATAAAGCATTTAAAACATTTGACATCGGAGATATAATTGGAATAACAGGATTTGTATTCAAAACAAGAACAGAAGAAATATCTGTACATGCTAAAGAAGTTGTATTACTTTCAAAATCATTAAGACCATTACCAGAAAAATTCCATGGACTAAAAGATGTAGATTTAAGATATAGACAAAGATATGTTGACTTAATAATGAATCCAGAAGTGAAAGAAACATTCAGAAAAAGAAGCCAAATTATAGCAGAAATAAGAAGAATATTAGATGAAAAAGGATATCTAGAAGTCGAAACACCAATATTAAATACAATATCAGGTGGAGCAACAGCAAGACCATTCATAACACATCATAATACATTAGACATAGATATGTATTTAAGAATAGCAACAGAATTAAACTTAAAAAGATTAATTGTAGGTGGATATGACAAAGTATATGAAATGGGAAGAATATTCAGAAATGAAGGAATGGACATTAGACATAACCCAGAATTTACATCAATAGAATTATATTCAGCATATGAAAACTATCATGATATGATGGATATAACAGAAGAAATATTCAAAAAATGTGCAATGAAAGTATGTGGAACAACAAAAATAACATATCAAGGAAAAGAAATAGACTTAGGTGGAGAATGGAAAAGAATCACAATGATAGATGCTATAAAAGAAGCTTGTGGAGTAGATTTCAATGAAATAAATACAGATGAAGAAGCTGTAGCATTGGCAAAAGAAAGAAAAATTGAAATTCCAGTAGGAAAAGAAAAAAGAGGAAACATTATCAGTTTATTCTTTGATGAATATGTTGAAAAAACTATTGTACAACCAACATTTGTATATGACTATCCAGTAGAAATATCACCATTAGCTAAAAAATCACCAAAAGATCCAAGATTAACAGAAAGATTTGAAATATTCATAGATGGTAGAGAATATGGAAACGCATTCTCAGAATTAAATGATCCAATAGACCAATATGAAAGATTCAAAGATGAAATTGCAGCAAGAGAAAATGGAGACGATGAAGCAGGAATGATGGATGAAGACTATATTAATGCTCTTGAATACGGTATGGCACCAACAGGAGGATTAGGAATAGGAATTGACAGATTAGTTATGTTATTAACAGATTCAGCATCAATTAGAGATGTATTATTATTCCCAACAATGAAACCATTAAATTAATGTAAATCAGAGACACGCTCTATGAAGTGTGTCTCTTTTGTAAATTTATATAATTCAATTGAAATTTAAAATCAAATATGATATATTATATAAAGTAAAAAAGTAAGATAGGAGAAAGATTTATGTTTGGATACGGTATAGACAAGAAAACACTATATATAGTAGCAGGAATATTAGTAATAATATCATTATTTAGCTATGGAACAGACGGAATAATAGATTTATTATTATCAGTTCCAGCAGTATTAATAGCAATAACAGTTCATGAATTTGGACATGCATTTGCAGCATATAAATTAGGAGATGACACACCAGTAAGACAAGGAAGATTAAGCTTAAACCCATTTGATCATATAGATCCATTAGGAATAGCAATGTTATTATTTGCACATATTGGATGGGGAAAACCAGTAGAAATAGACCCAAGAAATTATAATAGAAACATATCTGTAGAAAAAGCAGATGCAATAGTATCATTTGCAGGACCATTAATGAATTTTATAACAGCATTAATATTTGCACTAATATATTGTGCAATAATAAAATTTGCTAAAATAACATTTATAACAACAACTGTAGGAAGTGTTATAATGACAATGGTTGCATATATAATAACAATGAATATAGGACTTGGAGTATTTAATTTAATACCATTACCACCACTAGATGGATCAAAAATATTTCTTCCAATATTGCCAAGAGGAGCAAAAACATGGTTTATAGAAAATGAAAGAATATTTTATATAATATTTTTAGTTATATGGATATCAGGAATTGCAGGAAATATGATTTCACCATTAATAAGTAAAATGACAAGTGCTATATTAGGAATAGCATTAAAAATATTTGGATTAGCATAGATAAACTAATAGAAAATGAAAGGACAGAACTAAATTGAAAGAAACATTAGTATTAGGAATAGAATCAAGCTGTGATGAAACCTCTGTAGCCGTTGTAAAAAACGGCAGAGAGGTTTTGTCAAATGTAATAGATACACAAATAAAAATACATGAACAATTTGGAGGAGTTGTACCAGAAATTGCATCAAGAAATCATATAGAAGCAATTTCAAGAGTAACAAAATTAGCATTAGAACAAGCAAATGTAAAATTAGAAGATATAGATGTAATAGCACCAACATATGGACCAGGTTTAGTAGGAGCATTATTAGTAGGAGTTTCATATGGAAGAGGTTTAGCATATGCATTAAACAAACCACTTGTAGGAGTAAACCACCTAGAAGGACATATATCAGCTAATTATATAACACATCCAGACTTAGAACCACCATTTTTATGTATGTTAACATCTGGAGGAAATACACAAATTGTATATGTAAAAGATTATTGTGATATGGAAGTATTGGGAAGAACAAGAGATGATGCAATTGGAGAAGCATTTGACAAAGTTGCAAGAGTAATTGGATTAACATATCCAGGAGGACCAAAGATTGATAAATTAGCTGAGCAAGGAAAAGCAACAATCAATTTTCCAAAAACGCATTTCGAAAATTTAGATTTCAGTTTTAGTGGAATAAAAACAGCAGTAATAAACTTACATCACAAAAATCCAGAAGTAAACAAAGCAGATTTATGTATGAGCTTTGAAAAAGCAGTAACAGAAGTATTAACAGAAAATATAGAAAAAGCAATAAAACAAACAGGAATAAAAAAAGTAGTATTAGCAGGAGGAGTATCTGCAAATACACATATAAGAGAAGAATTCGAAAAATTAGGTCAAAAATTAAATGTACAAATATATAAACCAGATTTAAAACTATGTACAGACAATGCAGCAATGATAGGATCAGCAGGATATTATAGATATTTACATGGAGACATATCAGACAATACACTTAATGCAGTTCCAAATTTAAAAATAGGTGAATAATTACAGTTTCAAGAAGAAACTTTAGAAGGGAAAATAAAAGAATGTCAATATTCGTAATTGCCGATTTACATTTATCATTCAAAAATCCAAAACCAATGGATATATTTGGAGATAATTGGACAAAACACGAAGAAAAAATAAAAAAAGATTGGAATGAAAAAGTAAAAGAAGAAGATTTGGTAGTATTACCAGGAGATTTTTCATGGGCAACATATATTGAAGATACAATACCAGATTTTGAATATTTAAACAGTCTACCAGGAAAGAAAATCATGTTAAAAGGAAATCATGATTATTGGTGGACAACAGTTACAAGTATGAGAAAATTTCTAAAAGAAAATAATTTTCAGAATATAGACTTTTTATATAATAACAGTTTTGAATATGAAAACAAAATTTTATGTGGTACAAGAGGATGGAGTCTTGTAGATGAAGAAATAGACGAAAAATTAATAAATAGAGAATTAGGAAGACTAGAATTATCATTACAAGATGGAGCAAAAAAAGCAGGAGAGAACAAAGAAATAATAGTATTTATGCACTATCCACCAATTACAAAAAACAAAATTTTATCAGAAGAAGAAATGAAATTTATAGAATTAATGAAAAAATATAATGTAAAAAGATGTTATTATGGACATTTACATGGAAATTCAATATATGATGCAGTTGAAGGAAAAATACAAGGAATAGAATTAAAATTAGTAAGTGCAGACGGACTAGATTTTAAGTTAATAAAAATATAAGAATTAATTCACATCAAGAACACAAATAAGAAATAATTTGGCAACAAAATATGTATAAAATCATATCATGAAAACGGAAGTTAAGTTATATATCCAAAACAAATGAATATAACTAAAATGGAGGAATTTATGAGAGAAAATGATTTAATGATAATAGAAAGATGTATAGAAAACAAAAATGAAAAATTAGATGTGAAAGAAGAACCATTTGAAAAATTAATGTTTTTTTACAAGTCAGCATTAAAGCAATTAGAATTACAAATGAATATAATAAAAGACGAATTCAAATTAATATATAATTATGATTTGATAGACCATATAGACACAAGAATAAAAGAACCAAAAAGTATTGTAAAGAAAATGGAAAAGAAAAAATATGACAAAACATATTTAAATTTAATAGAAAAAATAAATGATATTGCAGGAATAAGAATTGTATGTACACTAAAAGATGACATATTTTTTATTAGAGATTTAGTAAAACAAATACCAGACATACATGTATTAAAAGAAAAAGATTATGTAACAAATCCAAAAGAAAGTGGATATTCAAGTTATCACATGATTGTAGAAGTACCAGTAAAACTAACACAAAAAACAATATATGTAAAATGTGAAATTCAAATAAGAACATTAGCAATGGACTTTTGGGCAAGCTTTGAACATAAAGTAAAATATAAAACAAAAAATGATGTAAATCCTAAAATGTCAAAAGAACTAGTAAGTTGTGCAAAAATGATAAATAAATTTGATACCAAAATGATAAATTATAAATAAGCGAAATTAAATTTTCGCTTTTTTGATAGGAATTATTGACAAAAAAATTTTTTTAGTAGATAATATAGATGATTACGAAAAGAAAAATGAAAAGAAAATAACTTAGGAGGAAATAAATAATGTACATATTTAATAGGATTACAGTAAATCCACAACTACCAAAAAGAATAAATAGATTAAATGAAATAGCAAATAATCTATGGTGGGCATGGAATACTGAATTTTTAAGATTATTAAAAACAATGGACGGAGACTTGTGGGAAAAATGTGATAAAAATCCAGTTAAATTTTTAAAACATATATCACAAGAAAAATTAGAAGAAGCAGAAAACAATGCACAATTTGTAAAAGATTATGACAAAATAGTTGAAAATTTTGATTCATATATGGCAAGTAGAAATACATGGTTTGCACAAAAATATCCAGAAAACAAAAATGATTTAATTGCATATTTCTCAGCAGAATATGGATTAGATCAAACAATAGCAATATATTCAGGAGGATTAGGAATATTATCAGGAGATCATTTAAAATCAGCAAGTGACTTAGGTATTCCATTAGTAGCAGTTGGTTTAATGTACAAAAATGGATATTTCCATCAAAGAATAGACAAAGATGGAATACAACATCCAGAATATAAAGACTTAAATCTAGCAGATTTACCAATACATCCTGTTAAAGACAAAGATGGAAAAGATTTTATAACATATGTAAAATTCCCAGCAAGAAGAATATATTTAAAAGTATGGCAAATTAATGTAGGAAGAATAAAATTATATTTATTAGATTCAGACATAGATATAAATGCAGAAGAAGACAGAGGAACAACAGCAAAATTATATGGTGGAGACCAAGAAATGAGAATTCGTCAAGAAATCATACTTGGAATGGGAGGAGTTAACACATTAAAAAAATTAGGATTAACACCAACTGTATACCATATGAATGAAGGACATTCAGCATTCTTAAACTTAGAATTAATAAAAAATACAATAAGAGATAAACAAGTATCATTTGATATAGCAAGAGATATAGCATCATCAAAAACAGTATTTACAACACATACACCAGTTCCAGCAGGAAATGATATATTCCCAATAGAATTAGTAGAAAAATATTTTAAAGATTTCTGGCCACGTTTAGGATTAACAAGAGAAGAATTCCTAAAACTAGGAATGAAACCATGTGATAATCTTGAGCAAGGATTTAATATGGGAATACTAGCATTAAAAATAGCAGGAAAGAAAAATGGTGTAAGTAAATTACATGGTGAGGTATCAAGAGAACTATTCTCAGAAGTATGGCCACATATAGCACCAAATGAATCTCCTATAACATATGTAACAAACGGAATTCATACATGCACATGGTTAGCACCAAAATTAAAAGACTTATATAACAAATATTTAATACCATATTGGCAAGACAATATACATGAAGATGATGTATGGAAAAAAATAGACACAATTCCAGATGACAAATTATGGGAAGTTCATATGGAAAGAAAACAAAAATTAATTAATGTAATAAAACAAAATCTAATAAATAGATTAAGAAGAGAAGGTGTTAGTTATGATGCAATAGGAGAAGCATTGGCAAACTTACATCCAGACACATTAATGATAGGTTTTGCAAGAAGATTTGCAACATATAAAAGAGCAACATTAATATTTAAAGATTTAGAAAGAATAACACAAATATTAAATAATACAGATAAACCAGTAGTATTAGTATTTGCAGGAAAAGCACATCCAGCAGATAGATATGGTGCTGATTTAATAAAACAAATACATGAAGTATCAATGATGCCACAATTCAAAGGAAAAATATTTATATTAGAAAATTATAGTATAGAAATCTCAAGATATTTAGTAAGTGGTGTAGATGTTTGGCTAAATAATCCAAGAAGACCAATGGAAGCATCTGGAACAAGTGGACAAAAAGCATCTGTAAATGGAGTTGTAAACTTTAGCGTTTTAGATGGTTGGTGGGCAGAAGGGTATAACCAAAAAAATGGTTGGACAATTGGAACAAATGCAGAATATCCATCATATGAAGAACAAGATATTGCAGATAGCCAAAGCATGTATTATACATTAGAAAATAAGATAATACCAGCATATTATGCAAAAGATGAAAATGGAATATCTAAAAAATGGATGCAATACATGAAGAACTCAATCATGTCAACAGGCGGAAAATATAGTACAGCAAGAATGGTAGTAGATTATACAAATCAATTATATATTCCATTATGTAATTTAACAAAGAAATATTATACAAATTTAGAATCAGTTACAGAATATAGTGTATGGAAGAAAGATATTACAACAAATTGGAAAGATGTTCAAATAGAACAAATTGAAGGAAATGCAGATAATATTACATTAGATGCAGGAAATCAAATAGAAGTAAAATGTGTTGTAACATTACCAAATATTGATGTAAGACATATTGAAGCACAAGTATATTATGGAAAATTTTTAGATGATGGATCTGTTCAAGATGTAAAAATTATACCAATGAAACTTGATGGAAAAGATGATGAAAATAAAAAATATTATTATTCAGCAAAAATAGATTTAATATCAGGTGGAAATTATGGATACTCATTTAGAGTTATGCCAAAACATGAAATGTTATTAGAAAGTGCAAATTTAGACTTAATAAAATGGGTTGAAAAATAAAAAAGAAGAGATGAATTAGAAAAAATTCATCTCTTTTAAACTATTATTAACTTATGAGTATAGTCCAAATTAGATTTAGACTCATATTCAAATCCCAAAGTATAAACATTAGAAGCCCAAATATCTTTTTGAAGTAAATGCTTCAAATTTTTATTAGAAGAACCATCCATAAACTTTTTTGGAGAAGTAATTAGATTTAATTTTGGATTTCTTCTTGAAGCTTCACTAATGATTTTTTTACCATTTTCATTAAAACCAAGAATTCTTATATATGGAGTAATCTTTTTGGAAAGTTGCATATCATCTTTTGTAATACCAAGAATTGCATATAAAAGAATTCTTTGAAGTCTAGTTTTAGTATATCTTTTAGTATCAATTAAAGTTAATAATTCAACAACACTATTACATGAATTTGTAGCATCTTTAATTGCATATTCCAAACCTTCAGAAACATCTGGTAAATTAGCAATATCAGCAATAGTCATACGTCTTAATGTATATAAGATTTCCTTATCAAAAGCAGATAAATCTTTAACATAATTTCCTTTTTTCAAACAATCTTCCAATAAATAAAAAGAATCTTCAGGCATATATTTTTGTAATTGGTCAATATTAGGAGAAATACAAGCAGAACGGATTGCTGAACCACTTGCAAAACGTGATGAAGAAGAAAATATGTTGTTATTATGTTCAGCTTCTTGTCTTTTTATAGTAACAGGTTGAATGAAAGAATCCTGTTTTTTCAAGGCCTTTAAATATTCAATTCCCAAAATATTATTTGGAGAAGAGAGCACATTAGCAAATCTTCTCATATTACCAAGATACATCATTAAAGCTTTTTCTCTAGCTTTAGGAAAGGAAACACCAGTAGATAATTCATGAGAAAGCAATGTTCTATATGCTTTTGGTTCTTCAACAAGAACTTGAACAATATCATCTAAAATAGAAATATCTCCACATTCACTTCCAAAACACAAATAATCAACAAGGTTAAGTGAATCAAGAATTTTTATTGCACCATATGCAAAATTTTCAGCACTAGAAATTGAATATATAGTAGGTAACTCTAATACTAAGTCAACACCACATTTTAAAGCCATTTCAGTTTTTACCCATTTACTAACAATTGCTGGATCTCCTCTTTGAGAAAAATTACCTGAAATTACAGCAACAGAATAGTCTGAATTTGTAAGTCTTTTTGCTTCATTTAAGTGATATAAGTGACCATTATGAAATGGGTTATATTCACAAATTATTCCTAGTACATTGCTCATAATAAAATTTCCTTTCTTTAAATTTCCCTTGTAATTTCTAAAAATTATTGATATAATCTTATCACAAAAAAGCTAGATATACAAGAAAATTTTAGAAATTTATACAATGGTATGAAAGGATATTAACAAATGGAAGAAAAAGTTATTATATATACAGATGGCGCTTGTTCAGGAAATCCAGGACCAGGTGGTTGGGGAGCAATTTTAATGTACAAAGGTGTAAAAAAAGAAATATCTGGAGGAAAGAAAGATACAACAAATAATATAATGGAAGTTACAGCCGTAATAGAAGCATTAAAATGTCTAAAAGTAAAAAGTGATGTACAAGTATATAGTGATAGTGCATATACTGTAAATGCGTTTAATCAAAAATGGATATATGGCTGGATAAAAAAAGGCTGGAAAACAGCAGGTGGAGATCCTGTAAAAAATAAAGAACTATGGCAAGAACTATATAGTTTAACCCAAAAACATAATGTTGAATTTATAAAAGTAAAAGGACATGCTGATAATGAATATAATAATAGATGTGATGAACTAGCAAGAAATGCGATAAAATCATTATAAAAGAAAGTATAATAAATTTAATTTTTGGAAATAATAACAAAAACATTAAAGAGAGGAAATTGTTATGAAAAAGAAAATTATATTTATTATACTTTTATTAGGTTTAGTAGTAACTTTTGATGTTGTATTAATGAGTTGGAATTCAGAAGTTGAAGCATTATCTAAATATGGTTCAAGAGGAACAGAAGTAAGAACAATACAAGAAAAATTGAAAAGATGGGGATATTATAGTGGTTCTGTAGATGGAATATATGGAAGTCAAACAGTTTCAGCAGTAAAGAGTTTTCAAAAGAAAAATGGATTAACAGTTGATGGAATTGCAGGAACGCAAACACTTAAAGCTATGGGAATAACATCTAGTTCATCATCATCATCTTCTTCAAATAATTCATCAAATGTAAATTTACTAGCAAGAGTTGTTTATGGAGAAGCAAGAGGCGAACCATATACAGGGCAAGTTGCAGTAGCTGCAGTAGTTCTTAATAGAGTTAAAAGTAGTAAATTCCCAAATTCAATATCAGGAGTAGTATATCAAAGTGGAGCATTTGATGCAGTAGCTGATGGACAAATAAATATGACACCAGATACAACTGCAAAAAAGGCAGCACAAGATGCTTTAAATGGATGGGATCCATCTTATGGGGCAATATATTATTTTAATCCTAGTACAGCTACAAATAAATGGATTTGGTCAAGACCAATGACTGTAACAATAGGAAAACATAGATTTTGTAAATAAAGAAAAAGCAGATAATTATCAAAAAAGATTGATAATTATCTCTTTTTGTGTTAATATATAGTAAATTGTAAAATAGGAGGGCACAGTATGAAATATTTCAAGAAATTAGTAGGAGAAAGAATATATCTATCACCAAGAAATAGTGAAGATGTAGAACAATTCACAGAATGGTTAAATGACTTTAACACAACAGATTATATCGGAAGAAGTGGAGCAAGTGTAACATTAGATATGGAAAAGGAATACTTATCAAGAGTAAGTAAAGACACAGCAACATTTGTAATAGTCACATTAGAAGATAATAAAATGATAGGAACAGTATCATTAGAACAAATAGATGATATAAATAGAAATGCAACACTAGGAATATTTATAGGAGATAAAGATTATAGAGATAATGGATATGGAGCAGAAGCAATAAGACTTATATTAGAATATGGATTTAGATATTTAAATCTACATAATATAAAACTGGATTTAATGGAATTTAATGAAAGAGCATTAAAATGTTATAAAAAATGTGGATTCCAAGAAAATGGAAGAAGAAGAAAATGCAAATTTATTAACGGAAAATATTATGATAGTATAAGTATGGACATATTAGCAGAAGAATTTACAGGAGATTTTATAAAAAATAAAAATATTTAAAAATATAGAAAATTATAAATACATATAATATATTTAAGGATAAATACCCAAATAGAGGAGGATAAAATGGATTATAAAATTATAGGAGAAACAGTACCAGTAGTTGAAATGAAATTAAGAGTAGGAGAAACAGTATATACACAATCAGGGGGAATGGCATACCAATCAGATGGAATATCAATGGCAACAAATGCTCGTGGTGGAATAATGAAAAGTTTAGGAAGAATGTTTACAGGCGAATCAATATTTATGGCAAATTATACAGCACAAAAAGATGGAGCAATGGTAGCATTTGCGTCAACAGTACCAGGAGGAATTATTGACTTAGACTTAGCAACATTGCCAGGTGGAATGATGATTCAAAAAGGAGCATTTTTATGTGCTGAATCAAATGTAGAAACAAGTGTTGCATTTACAAAAAAATTCTCAGCTGGATTATTTGGAGGAGAAGGATTTGTGCTTCAAAAAGCTACAGGAAATGGAAAAATCTTTTTGGAAGTTGATGGAGATATAATCCAAAAAGATTTAGCACCAGGAGAAATTATAAAAGCTAATACAGGAAATGTTGTTGCATTTGAGCCAAGTGTATCATATGGTATTGAAACAATAAGCGGATTAGGAAATATTTTCTTAGGAGGAGAAGGTTTATTCTTAACAAAATTAGTAGGACCTGGTAAAGTAATTTTACAATCTCAAAACTTTAAAGATTTTGCAGGAAGATTGATTCCATATATGCCAAGAACAACAAATAATAATTAGATAAATATGGCGAGTCTTAGATTTTCTTAAAATTTTCATTTGATAGAAAATCTTAGACTCGCTTTTTTATATAATTGAACCTAAAACTAAAATACCCAAATTATCTGAATAGATTTTATCAAATTGAGAAAGAGGAAGTGGACTAGTACCAAGACCAACTTCAATAGTATATCCAGGTCTATTATAATTTTGAATAAACCAATCTTTATAACCAGCAAAGCTAGAATTATAAGGAGTTGATTCTAAAGAATACCCACTAACATTAGCAAATTGAGTTCCAATTTCAAAACTATAAGGAGGATTATAATTTTGGAATTGCCAATAAATTACTTCACCTTGAGAATGATATGCAAGAATAAGTCTAAAATTATGTTGAATAGTAAAATTATAAACTGCAAGTGATTCTGGTTCTGTAAGAGGACCATATCCAACGAAATCACGAGGAGCTGGACCGAGTAAAACCTTGCGAATATTTTGTTGCACGTGCTTGTTGCCAACCAGCTGGAAATTGTAAGTTTAAATCCACACCTCTAATATTTGCTTTCCAACCATTTGGAAAAGGAATAGTAGCAAAGCCATAAGCAATTTTTGAAGCTTGAGTATATGATGGAGAACTTGTAGGAAGAGTACCTGTAACCAAATCAACACCATCAGGATTAACCATAGGAACAAGATAAATAGTAGAAACATTAAAAAGCCAACGAGCGGGATATCCGAAAATAGTTAAATTATTAGAATAGCAATAACAATAATCAGCTAAAAATTTCATTAAAACAATGCTTGTGATCCATTCGTTTGCATGATATGAAGCGGAATAAAAAACTTCATTAGAACCATTACCGATTTTTATAAAAGGAATATCCTTTCCCATAATAGATTTTCCAATACTGCCAACAGAAATAAATGGATATAAACTTGTCAATTTGTGCAAATCCTTAATAAAAACATTGTAACTATAATTAACATTTGTAGAAATAATAGAATCTTGTCTAAAATAATTCATAAAACCCCCATTCTAATATATATACTTATAATATGAAAACAAATAAATTTAGTGACAAATAAGCAAAAATATGATATAAAAATAATGAAAACTTCAACAAAAAGAAAGGAAAGAAAAATTATGAATAAATTTATGAAAATAGCAAAAGAAAGATCAATAAATGGATGCAGAAATCATGAAGGTGGACCATTTGGAGCAGTAATAGTAGATAAAGAAGGAAATGTAATCGCAGAAGGAAATAATAGAGTTTTATGTGATTTAGACCCAACAGCACATGCTGAAGTAACAACAATAAGAGAAGCTTGTAAAAAATTAAGAACATATGATTTATCAAATTATATTTTATATACATCATGTGAACCATGTCCAATGTGTTTATCAGCAATAATTTGGTCAAATATAAAAGAAGTATATTATGGATGTACTAAAGAAGATGCTGGAAATATTGGATTTAGAGATGATATAATTTATAAATATCTTGAAGGAAAAAATAAAGATTTAATAAATTTAAAACAAATGGATAGAGATGAATGTATAGAAGCATTTAATGAATATAGTAAAAATAATGGAACAATATATTAAAAAGAAAAGATGAAGCTGATATTTATCAACTTCATCTTTTTGTGCTTAAATTATGTGAGAACAGATAGCAACTATATCACTTTGTTCTTATTGATTTTTTCTGTCTTGCCCAAAATAATAGCTAACTGCAAAATTGATAACCCAAATTGCCAAAGTAACAAGATCTATAATAAAAGATTTGTTAGAAAAATAGTGAATTGTAATGTAAATTAATTCGTAAACAATCAAATATGAATTTGAAATTATCCGAGATGTTTGCCAATTTGATTTTTTTGATAATCGTTGGCAAAAAAGTGTAAGTGCAAAAGTAGCTATTGCTAATACAGCTAAGAGATTAATCAAAGTTTCAAAAATTTTTAACATAATTTCCTCCTTATAACTTTTATTGATGTAAATGGTTATATATGTAAAACTAAAAAGTCAGAGGAAAACCTCTTACTAATTAGTGAAAACTTAGTTCACATGCATAGTATTATATAATGGTTTTCAAGAAAATGCAAGGGATTTTACAACAAATAAGAATAATGCAATAGTTAATGCAATAGCAGAAATATTTTTAATTAAACTTAAATAACTTCAAATAAAAAACATTGAAAAATAGCCATTTTAGATATTGACAGATAAAAAAAATACCCTGAAATAGAGTATTTTTGGTGGAGATGAGGGGAGTCGAACCCCTGTCCACTATAAGATTCACACAAACTTCTCCGAGTGCAGTTTATTTTTAATATTCATCTAATAACCACAAACAAACAAGCGATTAAAAAATATATCTATTAAATACCCACTATTTCCATAGAAAAAATAGCTTTGTTTCCCACTAAATGACACCAACTAAAAATATGTGGGGATACTTTTAGAGGCGACGTTGCAACTAAGCAGCGTATGCTAATTCTGTATTATCAGCGTTTATATTTAATTTCCCGTTTTTATAGTGGCAAACGAGAATCCACTACTCGCTATTCATGCTTCAGATATAATGTCGAAACCATTACATCCCCATATAACATATATTATACAGTAACAAATAAAAATATTCAACCCCAGCATAAAAAAATATTATAAATAAAGTTATTCAATAAAAAACAATTGGCTAAGCATAAATTACCAAGAAAAAATGTACGAAAAATCTTGTCAAATAAAATGATAAGTGATATAGTATGAAAAGATAAAAAAATGTCAAAGAGGGGGAAAAGATGAAAATTATAAATTTAGCAAAAAAATATAGACATTTAGCATTAGTATTAATAGATGTAATAGTAGTAATTGGAAGCTATGTAACATCATTATTATTCCTAAATACACAAATAACAGATTTATTAGAATTTACAAAAGAAATGTGTATTGCAGTATTAGTATATGAAGTGTTTTTAAATGTTTTTCAAATGTATAGGGATATGATAAGATATGAAATAGGAGAAGATTACATTAAATATCTAATTAGTGGATTTTTATCAACAATATTAATGATAGTAATAAGCAATATGTTAAAATTCGATTATTTTGGAGCAAGAATAAACATATTGTCAGGAATATTCATATCAGGAATATTCGTATTATATAGAATTGCTGGAAGATCAATATTATCAAGAATGTCAAATGTAAAAAGACCAAAAAATGCAGAAAAAGAACCAAACAAAATAGAAAACTTATTAATAATTGGAGCAGGAATGGGAGCTAAAGAAATAATATTAGCTGTTAACAACACAATGAAAGATAAGTATAATATTGTTGGAATGATAGATGACAATAAAAATAAACTAAATAAAAGCATACTAGGAGTAAAAGTATTAGGAACAAGATATGATATTCCAGATATAGTAAAAGAAAAAAATGTAAACATTATTTATTTAGCAATAGATAATATAACACAAAGATCAAGAAAAAATATAATAGAAATATGTCAAACAACAGGAGTAAGAACAAGAGTATTACCAAGTACAGAAGAAATGATGAAAAAAGGTGGAGTAATGAATAACTTAAGAGATGTAGAAATAGAAGACTTACTTGGAAGAGACACAATAAAACTTGATAATAAAAACATTACAGACCTAATAAAAGGAAAAAATGTATTAGTTACAGGTGGAGGAGGATCAATAGGATCTGAACTTTGTAGACAAATAATGAAATACAATCCAGCAAAATTAATAATATTTGACATATATGAAAATAATTTATATGACATTCAAATGGAATTAGATGCACATTATCCAAAAACAAAAATAGAAGCAATAGTTGGAAGTGTAAGAGATAAAGAAAGACTAAGAAAAGTTTTTGAAAAATATTCACCAAAACTAGTATTCCATGCAGCAGCACATAAACATGTACCATTAATGGAAAATAGCCCATTAGAAGCAATAAAAAACAATATATTTGGAACATATAATGTAGCAAATTGTGCAGATGAATTTGGAGTAGAAAGATTTGTATTAATATCAACAGACAAAGCAGTAAACCCAACAAATATAATGGGAGCATCAAAAAGAGTTTGTGAAATGATAATACAAGCAAAAAATAAAGTAAGTAAAACAGACTATGTTGCAGTAAGATTTGGAAACGTATTAGGAAGCAATGGATCAGTAATACCATTATTCAAAAAACAAATAGCAGAAGGCGGACCTGTAACAGTAACACATAAAGATATAACAAGATTTTTCATGACAATACCAGAAGCAGTTGGATTAATATTACAAGCAATAACATATGCAGAAGGTGGAGAAATATTTGTATTAGATATGGGAAAACCAGTAAAAATTTATGATTTAGCAATAAGCCTAATAAAATTATCTGGATATGAGCCAGGAGTAGATATTCCAATTCAATTCACAGGACTAAGAGAAGGAGAAAAATTATATGAAGAATTATTAATGGCAGAAGAAGGATTAACAGCAACAAAACATAATAAAATCTTTGTATCACAACCAATGAACTTAGGAATGGAAGAATTAGAAAGTAAACTAAACAAATTAAGTAAAATAAAAGATAATGACATGAATCTTGAAGAAGAAGTAAAACAAGTAATGAAACAAGTTGTTCCAACGTATAAAGAGCCAGATGAAGTTAATAAAAAGATTGTTAACGAAAAAAAGGGAACAAATGAAAATACACAAAAAGTAGAAGCAATAGCCAATACTTAAATACCAATAATTGAATAAATTCTAGTTAAATCAATAATTAGAATTTATTCATTATAAATGAGAAATTGTAATGAAGGAAGGAATGTTGAAATATGGAAAATAAAATGAACATTAGATTTTCACCACCAGATGTAGGTGAAGCAGAAATTGAGGAAGTTATAGACGCAATAAAATCAGGATGGATTACAACAGGACCAAAAACAAAATTATTTGAGCAAAAAATAACAGAATTATGCAAAACAGAAAAAACAGTATGTTTAAATTCATCAACAGCAGCAATGGAAATGACATTAAGAGTATTAGGAGTTGGACCTGGTGATGAAGTAATAACATCAGCATATACATATACAGCATCATGTAGTGTAATATGCCATGTTGGAGCAACACCAGTATTAGTAGACATTCAAAAAGATAATTTCGAAATGGATTATGACAAATTAGAACAAGCAATAACAGAAAAAACAAAAGTAATTATACCAGTAGATATTGGTGGAGTAATGTGTGATTATGACAGAATACAAAAAATAGTAGAGAAAAAAGCAAACATATTTAAACCATCATCAGAATTACAAGAAAAATTAGGAAGAATTGCAATAATGGCAGATAGTTCACATGCTATTGGAGCAATGAGAAATGGTAAAATGGCAGGAGAATATGCAGACTTTACATGTTTCTCATTCCATGCAGTAAAGAATTTAACAACAGCAGAAGGTGGAGCTGTTACATGGAAGAAAAATGATAAATTTGATAATGAAGCAATTTATAAAAGATATCAATTATTATCATTACATGGTCAAACAAAAGACGCATTACATAAAAATCAATTAGGAGCATGGGAATATGATATAGTAGAACCAGCTTACAAATGTAATATGACAGATATAATGGCAGGAATGGGATTAGCACAAATAAAAAGATATCCACAATTAGTAGCAAGAAGACATGAAATAATAAAAATATATGAAGATGCATTAAAAGGACATCAAGTAAAAACATTAAATCATGAAGATGAAAAAACAAATTCAAAATCATCAGGACATCTATTTATAACAAGAGTAGAAGGAATTGATGAAAAAACAAGAAATGAAATAATAATAAAAATGGCAGAAAGAGGAATTGCAACAAATGTACATTATAAGCCATTACCAATGCTTACAGCATATAAAAATTTGGGATTTGATATAAAAAATTATCCAAATGCATTTGATTATTATAAATGTGAAATAACATTACCATTATATTCATTATTAACAGATGAAGAAGCAAAATATGTAATAACAAATTTTGTTGATATTTTAAAAGAATATGGTAAATAAAAAGGAAAATTTAAAATGATATTAAAAGATTATGAAAAATTACCAGAAAAAATGAAAAATGAAAAAGTGAAAGAATATTATGATATAATATCAAAAAAGAAAATTAGTTTAGTAATGAAAAGAATATTTGACATATTCTTTTCATTAGTCTTATTAATAATACTTTCACCAATTTTATTAATATTAGCAATATTAATAAAGATAGACTCAAAAGGACCAGTATTTTATAGACAAGAAAGAGTTACAACAAATGGAAAAATATTTAGAATATTTAAGTTCAGAACAATGGTACAAAATGCAGACAAAATAGGATCATTAGTAACAGTTGGAAATGATGCTAGAATAACAAGAGTAGGAAAAGTAATTAGAAAAGTTAGACTTGATGAAATACCACAATTAATAAATATTTTAAAAGGTGAGATGACATTTGTTGGAACAAGACCAGAAGTAAAAAAATATGTTGACAAATATACAGATGAAATGATGGCAACATTACTTATGCCTGCTGGTGTTACATCAATTGCAAGTATAAAATATAAAGATGAAGATGAAATATTAGATAAAGCAGTAAAGGCTGGTAAAGATACAGATGTGGCATATGTTGAAGATGTTTTACCAGGTAAAATGAAATATAATTTAGAATATTTAAAACAGTTTTCTGTTTTACATGATTTGAAAATTTGTATAGATACAGTAATAGGAGTATTAAAATGATAACTGAAGCCAAAAAATTAGAAACAGTTTCAATAGTTATTCCAGTATATAACGAAGAAAAATATATAGAAGGATTAATAGATTCATTATTAAAACAAGATTATGACAAAGAAAAAACTGAAATTATATTTGTAGATGGAGAGTCAAGTGATAAAACAGTAGAAATAATAAACAGAAAAATGTCAGAAGAAAAAATAAATTATAAAGTAATGACTAATCCAAAAAGAATTCCGCCAAGTTCAGTAAATGTTGGAATAAAAAATGCTAAAAATGATATTATTGTAAGATTAGATGCACATAGTGAATATCCTTCAAACTATATTTCAAAATGTGTATATAACTTAAATAATATAGATGCAGACAATGTAGGTTGTATATGTAAACCAGGAAGTAAAACAAAAATAGGAAAAGCAATTGCAAATGTAGTATCCTCAAAATTTGGTGTAGGAAATTCTAGTTTTAGAACTGGAGCAGAAAGTGGTTATGTTGATACAGTACCATTTGGAACATTTAGAAGAGAATTATTTGATAAAATAGGATATTTCAATGAAGAATTACCAAGAAGTGAAGATAATGAATTTAATTATAGAATAAGAAAAAATGGTGGAAAAGTATATCTATTTAATGATACAGAAATAACTTATTATCCAAGAGATACAATATATAAATTAATGAAAATGGGATTTCAAAATGGAAAATGGGCAACATATACAGGATATATTATACCAGGAACAATGGGTATAAGGCATTTTATCCCATTATTATTTGTGCTTGGATTAATAGTAGGAACAATAATTACAGCATTACACTTAAAAGCATTAACAATAGCTTTTTTTAGTGTGTTATCTATATATTTTATAATAGATTTATTATTTACACTAAAAAGTGTAATAACAGATGGAATAGAACAATTAATATGTTTTATAATATATCCATTATTCCATATTTCATATGGAATTGGATCAATATTTGGAATATTTAAAATATTAAAGAAAGTAATTAAGAAATGAAAAAAATAATAGAAAATTTAAGATTTATAAAATTAAAAGATATTTGGGCTATTTTTCAATTTATTTTTGCAATAATTCCAGCAATTATTTTGAAATGTATAAAGAAAAATATATGGTTGATTTGTGAAGATGAAAATGAAGCAAGAGATAATGGATATGTTTTTTTTAAGTATATGTGTGAAAGAAAAGATGAAAGTATAAATGTAGTATATGCAATAAACAAAAAGTCACAAGACTATTTAAAAGTAAAAGATACTGGAAAATGCATTCAATATGGGGGATATATTCATTGGATATATTATTTAGCAGCAAAGTATAATATAAGTTCACAAAAAGGTGGAAAGCCTAATGCACCAGTTTGTTATTTGTTAGAAGTATATGGAATATTAAAAAATAAAAGAATATTTTTACAACATGGAATAACTATATCTGATGCAAAATGGTTATATTATGAAAATACAAAAATGAGATTATTTATATGTGGTGCTCAAAAAGAATATGAATATGTAAAAGAAAAATTTGGATATCCAGAGGAAAATGTAAAATGTTTAGGATTTTGTAGATTTGACAAATTGCATAATGTAGAAATAAATAAAAAAAGAATATTAGTAATGCCATCTTGGAGAGAATGGTTAAATAGAAAAACAGATGCTTATTATGAATTACAATATGATGGAAAATTTGAAAATTCAAAATATTATAAAAATTGGAATTCGTTTTTAAATAATGAAGAATTAAAAGAATTTTTAGAAAAAAATGATTTAGAATTGATATTCTATCCACATAGAAATGTTCAAAATAATTTAAGTTATTTTACATCAAAATCACCAAACATAAAAATTGCATCTTGGAAAGAATATGATATACAAGAACTATTAAAAAATTCAGCGTTAATGATTACAGATTATTCAAGTGTAGCAATGGACTTTTTATATATGAAGAAACCAGTTATATATTATACATTTGACATAGATGACTTTAGAAAAGGTCAATATGCAAAAGGATATTTTGACTATGAAAATAATAATATGACATATTTTTCTAGAAAAGAAAGTGAAATTGTAAAGCAAATTAAAGACTCATACAAAGCAAATTTTGAAATAAATATAGAAATGAAAGAAAAAATAGATAATTTTTTCGGAATATGTGATGAAAACAATTGTAAAAGAACATTTGAAGCAATAAAAGAAATAGGTGGTTAAATGAAAAAAGTTGGAATTTTAGTATATGATTTTAATGCAACAGGAGGAGCTGAAAGAGTAGCAAAAAACTTAGCAATAGAATTAGCTAGAGATAATGAAATACATGTTATAAGTTTATTTGAAAGTAAAGTAGAAGAACAAGCTAAAGAATATAAATATGTAAAAATGTTTGATAAAACAATAAGTATAACCAAGAATTTATTAAAGATTTCAAAGAAAGTGAAAAAATATTTAAAAGAAAACAAAATAGATGTATTATTAATTATAACTGCAGGAGTTAATAGTGTAGGAATATTAGCTGCAAAAGGAACAAATGTAAAAACAATATATTGTGAACACTCAAATTTAGAAAATAAAACATATGGAAAAAGACACATATTTAGACAATGGATTGGAGCAAAATTTGCTGATATTGTAGTAACTCTAACAGAAAGAGATAAAGAAAACTTTAAAAAAGAATTTTCTGTAAAAGAAGAAAGAATCGAAAGTATACCTAATTGGATTGAAAACAAAAACAATTCAAAAGACATTATATATGATTCAGATTCAAAGAAAATCATAACTGTTGGAAGATTAGAAAAAGTAAAAGGGTATGATAATTTATTAAAAGTTGCTAAAATTGTTAATGAAAAACATCCTGATTGGACTTGGGATATTTGTGGTGGTGGAAGTTTGTATGAAGAATTAAGTGCAAAAATTAAAGAAGAAAAATTAGAAAAATTTTTGCATTTAAAAGGAAATGTAAAAAATATAGAACAAATATATAAAGAATACTCATTTTGTGTAATGACATCATATTATGAAGGCTTGCCACTATCATTATTAGAAGCTCAAATAAACAAATTACCAATAATAAGTTTTGATTGTCCAACAGGACCATCAGAAATTATTGCAAATAACCAAAATGGTTATTTAGTAGATTGCTATAATGTAGAACAAATGGCTACAAAAATAAATGATTTAATAGAAAATAAAGAAAAAAGAATAGAATTTTCTGAAAAATCAAATTTGAACTTGAAAAAATATGAAAAACAAGAAGTATTAAAAAAATGGAACAATTTAATTAGCAAAATATAAAGGAGCTAAGAAATGAAATTAAAACAATTCAAAATAGAAAATAAACAGCAATTTAATAAAATTTTATTAATGTTTTGTACTATTTTAATTGCTATAGTGAATTATAGTATAGCTATAGTAAAGGAGAACTTTTATATAGCAATAATAAGTATAATGCTTATATGGATAATGAATATAAGTTGGGGAATGGCAAATATAAAAAGAAGATATATCTTCTTAGGGATGAATTTGATGATATTTGTTTTTATATTATCAAGACCTATAATAAGTACATTTAGAATGGATGAATGGTGGTATTTTAGCGTTGAAACTGTTTGGAAGAGCTTAAATGCAATATTAATATCATTACTAGCAATTTTAGCAGGTGGAATTGTAGCAGAAAAAATAAAATTAAAAAATGAAAATGAAGAAATCAAACAATATAACAACAAAATAGTGAAAATTTGTATGTATATAATGTTAGTAATAACATTTATAATATATTTCGGAACAGAAATTAATAAATACTTAATGTTTAAAAATGTAGATTATGCTAATATATATATAAACAATGGAATTCAATATCCAATAATAATAAGAGTTCTAGCATCATTATATGGATATGTTACAATATGTATTTTAGCAATGTTTCCTAAAAAAAGAGAAACAATTATCACTTTAATTTTGTATATTATTTCAGCAATTCCATTATTTTTACTAGGAAGTAGAAATGATATTGTATTAAAATGTGTTGTTGCAGTAGTGTATTATTTATTTAGACATTATTATTATCCTAATAATGAAAAATGGATAGGTAAACACCTTAAAATTGCAATGATAATATTGATACCAATAGCTATAATTGGATTAGGGGCATATAACTATATAAGAGACGATAAAAAAGTTGAAAATACATCTCCTATTGATATGTTTGTAGATTTCTTTTATAAACAAGGAACAACATATGATACAATATGCCAAGGATTTGAAAACGAAGAAAAACTGAAAAATCAAGAATATGTTATAAGCTATACTTTTGGTGACTTTATAGATTACATATTACATAGTACAATTTCACAAAAAATATTCAAAACAGAAAGTTTAGGAAGTGGAAACAGTATTAAAATGGCAACTGAAAGTAATAGTATGGCACATCACTTATCATATATTGTATTAGGAGATACTTATTTACAAGGACATGGAAGAGGAACATCATTTTTAATTGAAGTATATATGGACTTTGGAATTACAGGAGTGGTTATATATAGTTTCTTATTGGGAATGTTATTAATTCTAATATTAAAGTTATGCAGAAGTAAATATATGATTGCAAGATATGTAGCATTTACAATGCTTATAGATATATGGTTATTGCCAAGATATTCAGCAATAGGTTTCTTGAACTTTATTATTACACCACAATTTTGGATTGTTATAATAATGTTATATGGAATAGAATTTATTAGTAAAAAAATAAGAAGAAATGGAGAAATAGATGGACAATAAGACTTTTTGTTCTATTTGTACACCAACATATAATAGAAAAAATTTATTAGAAAATTTATATAGGTCTCTTTTGGCACAAACAGATAACGACTTTGAATGGATAGTAATTGATGACGGTTCAGAAGATGATACAGAAGAATATATGCAAAAAATTCTAAAAGAAAATAATAAATTTGAAATAAGATATTATAAACAAAAAAATGGTGGTAAACATAGAGCAGTAAATAAAGGAATAGAAATTGCAAAAGGACAAGTATTTGCAATTGTTGATTCAGATGATGTATTAACAGAGAATGCAGTTGAAAAAATAAAAAAAGGATTTTTTGAAATAAAAGAAGTTAATAAAAAATTTGCAGGAGTAGCATTCCAAAGAGGAAAAAATCAAGAAATGGCTATAGGAAACACGTTTAAAGGTGAATATATAGATGCTCCAAGTACAGAAAGAACTAAGTTAAAAATAGAAGGAGATAAATTTGAAGTATTTTATACAAAAATACTAAAAGAAAATAAATTTCCAGAAATAGAAAATGAAAAATTCATGACAGAGGCAATTCTTTGGACAAGAATTGCAAATCAAGGATATATAATTAGATGGTATAATGACATTATATATTTATGTGAATATTTAGATGGAGGATTGACAGATTCAAGAGAAAGATTGATAAAAGAGTGTCCAAAAGGATATGCACTATATATAAAAGAACAAGTAAAATATGGTAAAATAACCTTAAAACAAAAATTAGGATATTATTCTTTTTATTATAAAATAAGAAAAGAATCTGGAATATCAATAAAAGAAGTTGCAAAAGAATTAGACACTAATGTATTAATTATAAGGCAAGCCACTTTTATAAGAAATATTATAGAAAAAAAAAGAAATAAAAAAAACAAAAAAAGATCAAGAACAATTGAAGCAATAAAAAATGTAATAGGAAATTTTTCATATCAAATTGTAAACACAGTTACAAATATAATATTACCACCATTAATAATATCAAAATATGGTTCTGTTATAAATGGCTTAATATCAACTATAAAGCAAATAATAAATTATTTACAATTAGTTGGAGCTGGGATATCAGAATCAACAGTTGTTGAACTATATAAGCCACTTACAAATGGTGATAAAAAGAAAGTGAATTCAATATATAAAGCAAGTGAAAAAACATTTAACCAAGCTGGAATCATATTTTCAGCAATATCACTAATTGTAGCATTTATATATCCATTATTTGTAAATGAAAACTTAGGATATAGTTCAATTGTAAAAATAGTTTTAGCACTTTCATTGGCCGGAGTATCAGAATTCTTTGTTTTAGGAAAATGTAGAACATTATTAATAGCAGATCAAAAAAATTATATTGTAAATATAGCACAAATAGCAGGAGCAATATTTAGCACAGTAACTACAATAATATTAATAAAATTAGACTTTAGCATTGAAATAGTACAAGTAATGTCATCATTAATGTATATATTAAGAATTTTAATTCTAGTTATATATATAAAGAAAAATTATAAATACTTATCAGAAAAAGCAGAACCAGACTTTAAAGCAGTATCAAAAAGAAAAGATGCAACTATACACCAACTAGCATCATTAATCATATTTGGAAGCCAAACACTATTTATATCAAAATTTTGTGGATTAGCAGAAGCAAGTGTATATTCATGTTATAATTTGGTATTTTCAGGTATCAGTACTATACTTTCAACATTTTCATCAGCTATGTTAGCTGGTATGGGAAGTGTAATGGCAACAGATAGTGAAGAAAAAGTAAGAAAAATATATAGAATATACGAATATTTATATTATATCCTTGTATTTATTTGTTATGCAATAACATTTATAATGATAGCACCATTTATAAAATTATATGTTGGCGGTGTAACAGATGCTAATTATCAAAGAAGTGAATTAGTTATCTTATTTACAATTTTAGGAATATTAAATTGTATAAGAACACCTGGAGCAACAATTATCAATGCAAAAGGACATTACAAAGAAACAAAAAATCGTGCATTAATAGAAATGGCCATATGTTTAGTAGGACAAATATTATTAGTAGGAAAATTAAAAATTGTAGGAGTATTAGTGGCAACAATCTGCTCATCATTATATAGAGCAATAGATGTTGTTATATATAGTAATTCTAGAATACTAAAACAATCTGTAAAAAATACAATATTTAATATAGTAGTAAATGTAATAATTTTTGTTATTTTAATTTCTACAATAAATATTAGTTTTGTATCAATTGGAAATTATTTGAAATGGATTATATGTAGTGTAATAATAGCAATTATAGTTGGTATTGCTGTAGTAATAGTAAATATTTTATTACATAAAAAGACATTTAATGAAACAATTACATATATAAAAGGAATGTTAGAAGGTAGGAAAAAGAGTAGATGTTAGGAACAATTATTCAATTAGTTAAATCACGAAAAATAAAAAGAAAATTGAAAAAAAAGAATACATCAATAAATACAGTAAATATAGGAAATGATGTAGAGATAGGTTCAAATTGCATCATTTCCAAAAGAGTAATTTTAGGAGATAATGTAAAAATAAAAGATTTTACATATTTGAATTCTTCTAAATATTGGATTACAATAGAATCAAATACAAAAATTGGAAAATTCTGTTCGATAGGACCAGGAGTATTTGTTGGGGCTGGAAATCATGATTATTCTTTTGTAACTACACATCCAATATTATTTGATTCATATTATGATAAAGTTACAGGACTTAATGGTAGTAAAAGAAAAGCAACAGGATTAAAAGATAAAGATGCAGAAACAATAATAGGTAATGATGTGTGGATTGGGCAAAATACAATAATAAAACGAGGAATAAAAATTGAGGATGGTGCAGTAATTGCTGGAGGTTCAGTAGTTGTAAAAGATGTACCAGCATATTCAATAGTTGGTGGAAATCCTGCACGTGTAATAAAATATAGATTGTCAGAAGAAAAAAGACAGATTTTATTAAAAAATAAAGATAAAATGTGGTGGAACAGTACAATTGACGAAATTGTCACAGATATTAGTAATATGTATGACTTAGAGAAATATGCTGAAAACTTAGAAAAAGGAGGCAAGAACAATGATTGATGAAGAAAATGGACAAACAAGAAAAACAAAAGGTGGAAAAAGATATCAAAAAAAGCAAAAAGGTAAAAAGGGAAAAATAGCTGGAATTATAGTAGCAATAATTTTAATATTATTAGTAATATTATTAGGTGTTGGAACTGGAATGGTTGCTGGAAAACTATCAAAAATAAATTTTGATAAATTAGATAAAAGTGATTTAGGTGTAAATGAAGATTTATATACTGAAGTATCTGATAATGTAAGTAAAGAAGAATTTGAAAAAATAAAAAATGTAGCATTATTTGGAATAGACGGTGGTAGAAGTGATGCAATAATGATTGCCTCAATAAACCAAGTTGATAAAACAATAAAATTAATAAGTATTCCAAGAGATACATATGTTTCTGTTGCAGGACATGGAAAAACAAAAATAAATCATGCTTATGCATATGGAAAAGAACAATTAGCATTAAAGACAATCAACTCTAATTTTGGATTAAATATATCTGAATATGTAACCATTAATTTTAAAGGATTAATAAATGTTATAAATAAAATTGGTGGTATTGAATTAAATATAAGTAAAGCAGAAAAAGATTATATAAATGAGTTTGTTCATGAATCTTATGAATTGACTGGAAAACCTGTACAATTATTGTCAAGTTATGGAAAAGTAAAATTAACAGGTGAACAAGCTTTAACACATTCTAGAAATAGAACTGTTGGAAATGATTTTACTAGAGAGGAACGTCAAAGAGATGTTCTTACAGCTGTAATGAATAAGGTTTCTACAATGAGTATAACACAACTTTGGAGCTTGAGTGATAGTGTATTATCAGAGGTAAAAACAAATTTGAATGTTTCTGAATGTATGGGAATTGCTTCAGATGTATTAGGAAATACAAGTTCATATTTGAATAATATTGTATCAAAACAAATTCCTTCAGAAGATGATGGTGGAAAAGGTGATAATATAAATGGTATATATTATTATGTTTGTGATCTACAAAAGGCTAGTAAGAGTATGAAAAATATTATTTATGGGGAATAGAAAAGACATAATATAAGAATAATAGCTTAACGTTAATACTTAAATCGAAAAGTTTTAAAAGGCTTGACATGGTATAAAAAATATAATATAAATTATTCGTATGCAAAGAAGCTAGATTAATCTGGCTTCTTTATTTATGGAGAAAATAGTAAAAAAATCCTAAAATTAGTGTAGACTTTTGTTGAAAAATAGCACATTGTATATTGACAAAATATTAATATAATATTAAAATTATATAGATAGAAACAGAGGAACAAAAATGAGAAAAAATAAGATTAGCAAAATAAATATATTAAGAGGAATATTAATAATATTATTACTTGCAACATTTGTACGAATATTCTGTTTTTCAAACCAAAATGGAACAAAATCAAGTGGAGTAAGTAGAAAATTTACAGAAATAGTTACAAGTAATATCAAAAAAGTACAAAATATGCCTAAGAGTGAGAAAGAGCTCTTTTTAGAGCATACAGAAAAAATAATAAGAAAATTAGCACATTTTTCAATATATACAGTAGTAGGATTACTAATGATGTCACTTATGAATACATATAAGTTAAAGCAAAGTAAAAGAATATGGATAAGTTTAATAGTTGGTGTATTGTATGCAAGTTCTGATGAAATACATCAATATTTTGTGCCAGGAAGGTCTGCTAGAGTTTTTGATGTTATGATTGATTCAGCAGGTGTTTGTCTTGGTATATGTATTGTGATTTTTGTATTGTGGATTGCAAGAAAAGTGATGGAGAGAAAAAAGAAAGAGAATAAAGAAGTAACATCTGATAGAATGTAACAAAAGTATTACAATTTATATTTAAGGGGGAAATATAAATAATGGATGTAAAAGAAAAAGTAGCTGAAATAATAGTTTCTAATAATGAAACAGCATTAGAACAACCACAACAATATATCCCAGAAAAAACAGATAGTTTATTAATCAGAAAAATTTTAAAAAGATTAATAGATATTTTAGGAGGAATTGTTGGAACAATTGTATTAATACCATTAACAATTGGAATAGCAATAGCAAATTTGATTTGTAAAGATAATGGCCCAATATTTTATAGTCAATATAGAATGGGAAAAAACGGAAAGCTATTTAAGATGTACAAATATCGTTCAATGGTTGTAGGAGCAGATGAAAAATTAAAAAAATATTTAGAAGAGAATGAAGAGGCTAGAAAAGAATATAAAAAATACAAAAAATTGAAACATGATCCAAGAGTAACAAAAGTTGGTGAGTTTATAAGAAAAACAAGTTTAGATGAATTTCCACAGTTTATAAATGTATTAAAAGGAGATATGAGTTTAGTTGGACCAAGACCTTACCTTGAGAGAGAAAAAGAAGATATGAATGGTTATTATAAATACATAACAACTTTTAAACCAGGTCTTACAGGATTATGGCAAATAAGTGGAAGAAGCGATGTTGATTTTGCAACTAGAATTGATTTGGATATGCAATATTATTATAATCATAGTTTGAAAGGTGATATTAAAATATTGTTTAAGACTGCAATGAAGTTGGTTAAAAGAGAAGGAGCTTTGTAGAAAAATCAAAAGGGAGTCAAAAGTAAATGAAGATTGCAATGATTCGGACATAAAAGAATTCCTAGTAGAGAAGGTGGAGTAGAAATCGTTGTTGAAGAATTATCAACAAGATTAGTAAAACTAGGAAATCAAGTGGACGCATATAACAGAAAAGGAAAAAATGTTCAAGACAAAAATGCAGACAAAGATAAGAAAAAGTTAAAAGAATATAAAGGTGTAAAAATACTTACAATTCCAACAATAAATAAAAAAGGAATTGATGCATTTTTATATAGTTTTTTTGCAAGTGTAAGAGCTTTATTTGGACACTATGATGTTTTACATTACCATGCAGAAGGTTCATGTGCAATGCTTTGGATTCCACATTTATTTAAGAAAAAAATTGTAGTAACAATACATGGATTAGACTGGCAAAGATCAAAATGGGGTGGATTTGCTACAAAATATATAAAATTTGGAGAAAAATGTGCAGTAAAATATGCAGATGAAATAATTGTATTATCAGAAAATGTAAAAAAATATTTTAAAGAAACATATAATAGAGAAACAATTTTTGTTCCAAATGGAATAGATAAGCCAGTAATTAGACAAGCAAATATTATAAAAAATAAATATAATTTAAATAAAAATGATTATATTTTGTTTTTAGCAAGAATAGTACCAGAAAAAGGTTTAGATGATTTAATAGATGCATATATGCAAATTGAAACAGATAAAAAATTAGTAATAGCTGGTGGTGCAAGCCACACAAATGAATATTTAGAACATATAAAAGAAAAAGTAAAAGATAATAAAAACATAATAATGACAGGATTTGTACAAGGTGAAGAATTAGATGAATTATATAGTAATGCATATTTATATTGTTTACCAAGTCATATTGAAGGAATGCCAATATCATTATTAGAAGCTTTTAGTTATGGATGCAATGTTTTAATAAGTGATATTGATGAAAATGTACAAGTCGCTGAACAATATGCAACAAAATTCAAGATGGGAAATGCTGAGGATTTAGCAAAAAAATTAAAGGAATGTCTAGAAGACAAAAATAGATATGATTCAAAAGAAATTCAAGAGTTTATTTTAAATAAATATTCTTGGAATGATGTTGTAGAAAGAACAATGAAAATATATAAGGAAATAAAGAAATGAAAATTTTACTAGTAAATAAGTTTCACTATCTAAATGGTGGAAGCGAAAAATATTATTTTGAATTAGGAAAATTATTAAAAAAATATGGAAATGAAGTTGCTTATTTTTCGATGAAAGATGACAGAAATATTAAAACAGGAGATAAAGAATATTTTGTCGAAAAAATTGATTTAAATACAGGAAGTAAGCTAAAAGCATTAGATGTAATATATTCAAAAGAAAATTATAAAAAAATGCAAGAAGCAATAGATGATTTTAAACCAGATATAGTACATTTAAATAATTTTCAAAGACAATTATCAGAATCAATAGTTGAATGTTGTAGAAAAAATAAAATTCCAATGGTATTTACAGCACATGATGTACAAGCAATATGTCCAGCAATTAGTATGATGGATGGAGAAAAAAATATTTGTGAAAAATGTATGGGTGGAAAATACATGAATTGCTTTAAGAAAAAATGTGTAAAAAACTCAACACTAAAAAGTTTACTTGGGGCATATGAGGGAAGATATTATAGAAATAAGAAAGTTTATACAAAAAAAATAGGACATATAATAACACCATCAATATTTTACAAAAATAAATTTATAGAGGACGGAGTTAATGAAAGTAGAATTGATGCAATTCATAATTTTATTAACTTAGAAGATTATAATTTACAAGTAGAAGATGAAGGATATGCATTATATTCTGGAAGACTTGCGAAGGAAAAAGGAATATTAAATTTGGTAGAAGCTTTTACAAATTTAATAAAAGATAATAGAAATAATGAAAAATTAGATAATATAAAACTTTATATTGCGGGAGATGGACCTGAAAGAGAAAATATAGAAAATAAAATAAAATCTAATAAGTTAGAAAACAAAATTATTCTTTTGGGATATTTAAATCAAAAAGATTTGAGAGAATATACTAGAAAATGTAGATTTTTAGTAATACCATCAATTTGGTATGAAAATGGACCATATTCAGTTATTGAAACACAATCTATAGGAAAGGCTATAATAGGGGCTAATATTGGAGGAATTCCTGAAATGGTGCTAAATAATAAAAATGGTTTGATATATAAATATGATGATATAAATGAGCTTGAAGCTAAAATGAAAGAGTTATTTGAAAACAAAGAGTTAGCAGATAAATTTGGAAAGTCTGCAAAAGAGTTTGCTTTAAATGAATATAGTCCAAATGGATATTATGAAAAGATAGAAAAAATTTATAAAAATGTATTAGGAGAGAACTAAAATGGCTGAAAAAAAATTAAATGGTACAGTAATTGTTACATATAGATGTAACGCAAGATGTACAATGTGTAATAGATATAAAGCACCATCAAGACCAGATGAAGAAATAAGCATAGAAACAATAAAAAAATTACCTAAAATGTATTTTACAAATATAACTGGTGGTGAACCTTTTATAAGAGAAGATTTACCTGAAATTGTAAGAGAATTATATAAAAAATCTGATAGAATTGTTATTTCAACAAATGGATTTTTTACAGATAGAATAATAAAATTATGTGAAGAATTTCCAAATGTAGGAATAAGAATATCAATTGAAGGTCTAGAACAAACAAATAATGAAATTAGAGGATTAAATGATGGATTTAATAGAGGATATTCAACATTAAAAAAATTAGTTGAAATGAAACATCCTGATGTTGGATTTGGAATGACAGTTCAAGATAAAAATGCCAAAGATTTAGTTGCATTATATGATTTATCTAATGAAATGGGAATGGAATTTGCAACAGCATCACTACACAATAGTTTTTATTTTGTTGAAGCAAAAAATATTATTCATGATAGACCTATGGTTGCACAAGAATTTGAGAATTTAATTAATAAACTTTTAGAATCAAAATCACCTAAAAAGTGGTTTAGAGCATATTTTAACCATGGCTTAATTAATTACATATATGGTCAAAAAAGATTATTACCATGTGATATGGCTTTTGATACATTCTTTATAGATCCATATGGAGATGTAATGCCATGTAATGGTACAAAGTGTAAAGAAGTAATGGGAAATTTGAATGAACAATCTTGGAATGAATTGTGGAATTCTGAAAAAGCAGAAAAAGTAAGAAATGTAGTAAGACATTGTTCAAGAAATTGTTGGATGATAGGCTCTGTTTCACCAGCTATGCATAAATATATTTGGAAACCAGCTTGGTGGGTAATTAAACATAAAGTAAAATTCTGGACAAAGAAAAAATATTCAATGTATGAATTACCAATTGTAAGACAATATAGAGATGGAAAGGTAACTAAGGAAGAACTTGATAAGCTTTCTACCTGTGATTTGAATGCTACTATTGATAATGGTTTGTCAGAGGCTTCTAAAGAGCAATTAAAACATAAGTCTGGTGAAGAGATTGTTGATGCTGATATTGAAAGACAATTGAAAAAATAGGTAAGTAAGAGGAAGTTATATGTATACAACTATTTTAACTCCGACATATAATAGAGGAGAAAATTTAAAAAAATTATATAAATCATTATTAAAGCAAAAAGATAATAATTTTGAATGGGTTATAGTAGATGATGGTAGCATAGATAATACAAAAGAGATAATTCAACAATTTCTACAAGAAGCTAAAATTAATCTAAAATATTTATATAAAGAAAATGGTGGAAAACATACAGCACTAAATTTTGCAATAAATAAAATAGATACAGATTTAATTTTTATTGTAGATAGTGATGATTTTCTGACGGAGGATGCAATTGAATGTATAAATAATATACATAAAAAATATATAAATAGAGAGGATATCTGTGGATATAGTTTTTTAAGAATGTTTCCAAGTAAAAAAATTAACGGAAAGCCAATAGGAAAAAATGAAATAATAGATGATTATATAAATATTAGAATAAAAAGAAATGATATGGAATCAGATAAAGCAGAAGTGTGGAAAACTAAATGTTTAAAAGAATATCCATTTCCTGAGTTTGAGAATGAAAAATTTTTAGGAGAAGATATTGTTTGGTTACAATTGGCATTAAAATATAAGATGGTATTTTGTGACAAAGCTATATATATATCAGAATATTTGAATAGTGGACTTACAAAAAATAGAAGAATAAATAATATAAAATCGCCACAAGGCTGTTTTATTAGAGCTAAAATTTTATTATTTGTTTGTAAAAAAAGAAAAATTTATGGTAAATATCTAGTAAAATCTATGCTTCAATATCAAATTTATGCTAGATTTGCTGAAATCGATTTAAGAAAGGCATTTAAAGAGTGTAATCAAAAAATGTTATATATGTTAATGTTTTTACCAGCAAAATATTTATATAAAAAATGGAGAAGAAAATATGTTAATTAGTGTTGTTTTACCAATATATAATGTGGAGAAGTATTTAAGAAGATGTTTAGATAGCGTAGTGAATCAAACATATAAAAATTTAGAAATTCTTTTAATAAATGATGGTTCAACTGATAATTGTTTAAAAATATGTGAAGAATATGCAGAATTAGACAATAGAGTACAAGTTATAAATAAAAAGAATGCAGGTCTGGGAATGGCAAGAAATACAGGAATTGATTATGCAAAAGGAGAATATATTTGTTTTTTTGATAGTGATGATTATATTGAATTAAATACAATTGAAAAGCTTTATAAAATAATAGTTTCTGAGCAACCAGAAATTGTTTGCTATGGATTTAATAAAGTTAATGGAGAAGGAAAAATAACAGAAAAAAATATTCCACAAATTGGAAAAATTGTATTTGAAAATTCTGATGTGATTTCAAAATTTTTACCAAATTTGATTTCTGAAAATCCACAAAATGGTAAAGCATCTAATTTAAATATGAGTGCATGGGCTGCTATTTATTCTATGAAACTAATAAAAGAAAATGATTGGAAATTTGTTTCCGAAAGAGAAATTATTTCAGAAGATGTGTATTCTTTATTGAGTTTATATAAGAATGTAAAAAAGGTGGCAATATTGGAAGAGGCATTGTATTATTATTGTGAAAATGATACGTCATTAACAAATATATATAGAAAAGATAGATATGAAAAAATAGAGTATTGCTATAAAAGATGTGTTGAATTATGCAGAAAAATAGGGTATCCAGAAGAAATAGAATTAAGAATAATATATCCATATATTGGAAACACAATTGCTGCATTAAAACAAATTGTTTGTTCTAGCAATAGTTTTGAAGAAAAGATAAAAGAATTAAAGAAAATAATGGATAATGATACCCTACAACATGTTTTAAAAATATCAAAAAATAATAAAGTAAATATGTCAAAAAAAATTTTGTTTTTTTGTATTAGAAAAAAAATGGTTAAGCTGATGTACTTATTAATTTATATAAAGCAAAGGATTAAAAAATAAGAAAATGAAAGTTAGAAATTTTATAAGAAAGTTGATATTAAAAGAAAAGAGTTCTTCAGATGAATATATAAGATTTTTGAGAAAAAAAGGAGTAACGATAGGTGAAGATGTTACAATTTATTCTCCTACTAATACATTAATAGATTTGCAATATCCATGGATGATAAAAATTGGAAATCATGTTAGAATAACACATGGTGTAATTATATTAACACATGATTATGCATGGTCAGTATTAAAAAGATTTTCTGATAAAAATATTAGAGAAGGAAAAATTTTAGGTGCAAGTGGACATGTTATAATAGGCAATAATGTTTTTATTGGTATGAATTCTATAATAACAAGAAATGTAACAATTGGAGATAATGTAATAATTGGGGTTGGGAGCATAGTTACTAAAGATTGCGAATCTGGTTATGTATATGCAGGAAATCCAGCTAAAAAGATAATGACAGTACAAGAATATTATTTGAAAAGAGAGAATGCACAATTGGAGGAAGCTTCACATTTGGCTAGAATGTATTATGAAAAGTATGGAAAATATCCTTCCAAAAATATTTTTCATGAATATTTTATGCTTTTTGAAAGTGATGAAACGGTAATGAATGAAAAAGATTTTGTAGATAAAATGAAATTGTGTGGTAATTTTCAAAAGAGTATAGATTATATGAAAAAAAATAAAAGAGATTTTAAAAATTTTGAAGTTTTTATTAGTAAAAATGATAAATAATATGCAAGAAAAGAGGAAAAATTATGAAAATAAAAATAAGTTCCCTTATATCTATTGTATTTATTCATGCAATTGTAATAAAGTTGCAATGCTTTAAAAATTATCAAACTTTTTCTATTTTATTATCAGTTATGTTATTATTGATATTAATAACAAAGATAAAAGTTTTTGATAAAAAGTATATTAAAATTCATATATTATTACTATTTTTTTTAAGTACATTATTAATTTCAGCTATAAATAATAAAAGTAATATAATGCTTGGAGTTTCATATGCAATAAAAGTAGCTGATATATATTTGTATTGGGAATATATATCGAATAATAGATTGCAAAAAACAACTATGAAAAAGATATTAATAATATTAGGGATATATATTATTTTTAATGATATTTTAGCTATAGCTAAACCAAATCTTTTTACTCCAACTAATAGTATTCTGCCAGTATATTTATTAGGTACTAAATTTACAGTAGCGTATTTGCATTTATTATTTTATTCAATATATTCTTCTTATATGTGGAATGAGAAAAGTTTTCTTAATGTAAAGGTAACAAAAATTATTTTATTAAGTATAACATTAATAATATCTATAATAACAGAATGTTCAACAGCAATTATTGGAATTATTGTTATGATTGTTATGGAGAAGATTATAATTAATAAGAGGAAAGCAATAAATGCATTTATATTTATCTTAACATTATTATTGAGTTTTTTGATTATATATCAAATTGGTTTTTTACTTCAATCAAAGCCAGTACAATATGTTATTATAAATGTTTTACATGAAGACTTAACCCTAACAGGAAGAATGAATATATATAATGAGATTTCTAATATCTTATTAGAACATAAATGGTTAGGATATGGATATGGAAAAAGTTATGATATAATAATGTCAAGAATAGGTTATGCTGATTCACAAAATGCATTAATGGAATGTATTATAAATTATGGAATTGTAGGAACAGGCGTATTATTACTTATTTTTTATTTTTCTATAAAACTTTCTAATGGGAATGAAAGAAAGCTTTATATAATGATTTATTTATATGCAATGGTAGTAATGGGAGTAGTTGAGATAACAATAAATTTATTGTTTATGTTTGCAGTTTCTATGATGATTGATGAAAGTAATAAAATAGGAGTAAAATAGTAATAATGAATATAGAAAAAGAAATTAATATAGAGCAAGAAAAAGAATATCAAAAAAAGATGTTAAAAGAAGTAAGAAGAATATGTGACTTAAATGGAATATTATATTTCCTAGGAGGAGGAACGCTATTAGGAGCTATTCGACATCATGGTTTTATTCCTTGGGATGATGATATAGATATTATGTTGCCAAGAGAACATTATGAAAAATTAATAAAGGTATTTAATGAACAGACTAGCCAAGAGTATAAATTAATTTATTATGAGAATTGTGATAAATATTATTATCCGTATGCAAAAATTGTTGATAAAAAAACTAAGTTAATTGAAAATGAATTTGAAGATATTGAGGAAATGGGAGTCTATATAGATGTTTTTCCAATAGATTATTTGCCAGATGATGAAAAAAATATAAAAAAAGTTTTTAAAGAATATAATTTCTTTTATAGATTTATAAATTTTTATAAGATAAAAAATCATGAAAAGTATACAAATAATAAAATAAAGTTAGTAATAAAGAAATTACTAAAAAAAATGTTGAAAAATATTAATATTATTTATTATATTGTAAAGAAAATAAATAAAGTTTGTACAAAATATGAGAATACAAATATGGTGGCTTGTATAATGGGAAGTTATCAAGAAAAAGAAATTATGCCAAAGAAATATATGGATGAATATATAGAGGTGGAATTTGAGGGAGATTTCTATAAAGCTCCAAAAGGTTATGATGAATATTTAACCAAACATTATGGTGATTATATGAAATTACCTCCAGTGGAAAAACGAGTAGCAAATCATGATAATAAAATATATATTAAGGAGATTTAATAAATGAAAAATATATTGTTGTGTGGATTAAAATATAATTCAAATTATGGTGATCCAATAATAAATGATTCATGTAGATATATTGTTCAAAAAAGTATAAAAGATGATGTAAAGATTGATGAGATTGATTTAGAGGGAAAGAGTAATTTTAATAAAAAATATAAGTTAAATATTTTTAAAAGGCAGATTATAAAGGTAAATATAAAAATATTAAATTTTATAAAGAAATGTTTTGGAAAGATTAAATTAAATGGACTATATAATTTTATTGATTATATTACTTGGTATGTATCTGATGAATATGCTATTTTTAATAATTATTATAAAGAAAAAATAAAAAACTCAGATATAATTATATTCTCAGGAGGAGGAATGGTAAAGTATCGATATCAAAACTGTTATCAATATATCGATTATATAACCAAAATAGCTGACAAAAGGGATATACCAGTATGCCTGAATTCAGTTGGAGTCGAAGGATATGATGATAAAAATGTAAAATGTAGAGTACTGAAAAAAGCTTTAAATAGAAAATGTGTAAAAATGATTACAACAAGAGATGATATTATGACATTAAAAAAATATCTTTGTAATGAGAATATTTATATAGATAAAGTTTCTGATCCAGCGGTTTTTATTAGTGATGTATATAATATAAAAAAGAAAGAAAATAATAAAATTATTGGGTTAGGAGTTTGTAGAGGAAGATTATTTTTGGATAATAAAATTAATTATACTGAAGAACAATTAATTGAATTATGGAAAAAAATAATAATAGAGCTTGAAAGAAGAGGGAACGAATGGTGTATATATACAAATGGATTAGAAGCAGATAATATATTTGCACAAAAATTATTAGAAAGTATAAAGACTAATGGTGATAATATTAAGATTCCTAAGAGCCCATATGAGTTGGTAAATATTATATCAGGTTTTAAAGGAATAATTGCCACAAGATTACATTCAAATATAATAGCTTATTCTTTACAGGTACCAGCTATTGGATTAGTATGGAATAATAAGCTTAAAATGTTTGGACAAAATGTAGGATATCCAGAAAGATTTATAGAAGTGGAAAATTTTGATGAGAAAAATATAGTTGATAAAATGGAAAAAGCTATAAAGGAGTTATATGAAAAAATTAAGCCAGAAGTATATAGAAAAAGTGAAGAAGATTCGATAAACAAATTTTTAAATGAATTTCTTGAAAATAATAAAGAATAGAAAGGAGAATATGACTATTTTCTGAAATATGTCATAGATTAAAAAAATGAATATTGCTGTAATTTTTGCTGGTGGAGTAGGAAAAAGAATGGGAGAAACAGAAAAGCCCAAACAATTTATGGAAATTGCTAATAAACCTATTATAATTCATACTTTAGAGATATTTGAAAAATCTAATAATATTGATGCTATTATAGTATCATGTTTAAAAGGATGGATTGATTATTTAAAACAATTATTGGAAAAATATAATATACATAAAGTAAAATATGTAGTTGAAGGCGGAACATCAGGACAAATGTCAATTTTTAATGGAATTAAAGTAGCTTATGAAGAATTTCCAAAAGATTCAATTGTACTTATACATGATGGTGTAAGACCATTTATTGATGAAGATTTAATTAATAAAAATATAGAAAATACAAAAGAAAGGGGAAGTTCAATTTCAAGTGTTTATTCTACAGAAACATTTATGATAATAGATGAAAATAAAACAGTAATAGAGATACCAGATAGAAGTAAGTCACTAATAGCTAAAGCTCCTCAAACATTTGTGTTGGAAGATATTTATAATATTCATTTAAGAGCACAAAGTGATGGTATTTTTGAATCTATAGATTCAGCAACATTAATGAAAAAATATAATATGCCACTTTCTGTAGTTATGACAGATTATGATAATATAAAAATAACTACACCTAAAGATATTGCATTAGGAGAATCAATCTATATGAGGAAAGTACTTAAAAATATCTAAATTTAAGGAGAAAAGAAATATGTATGATAATTATATTGTAAAAGAAGATTTAGAGATGATAATATCTCAAAAAATAGACTTTGAAAAATTAAGGAATAAAACAATTTTAATAACTGGGGCAAATGGATTGATAGCATCATATTATACCTATACATTAATGTATTTGAATGACACCAAAAAATTAAATATAAAAATCATATTATTAGTTAGGAATAAAGAAAAAACATTGAAGAATATAGGAAAAAGAAATGATATACTTATATTGGAGCAAGATGTATGTGATAAAATAGAATATAAGGAAAAGATTGATTATATTATTCATATGGCAAGTTCTTCAAATCCAAAAACAATTATAGACAAACCAGTTGATATAATAAAAGCTAATGTTATTGGTACATTTAATGTATTAAATGTAGCAAAAGATAATAATGCTGAAATTTTATTTACTTCTACGAGAGAGATTTATGGAAAAGTAGATGAAAATATTAAAGAGATAGAAGAAGAAGACTATGGAGCATTAAAATGTGATGAATTAAGAGCTTGTTATCCAGAAAGCAAACGAATGGCAGAAAACTTAATTATTAGTTATGCATATCAGTATAATATAAAATATAAAATTGCTAGAATAGCACATACTTATGGACCTGGTATGAGTATTAATTCAGATGGAAGAATTATGTCAGATGTATTAGAAGATGCTATTAAAAATAGAAATATAGTTTTGAAAAGTGATGGACAAGCAATTAGAGCATTTTGTTATATTGTCGATACAATTACAGCATTATTTCTAATAACAGTTAGCTCATTAGATAATCAAATATATAATATTTCTAATGAGACAGAAGAAATATCTGTAAGAGATTTAGCTTATAAAGTAAAAGAAATTTCTAATAAAAACATTGATGTAAAATTCGAAATAGAAAATGATGATAGAAAGTATGTTAAGTTTAAAAGAGTAAAATTAAAGACTGATAAACTAGAAAAATTAGGATGGAAGCCTATTGTAAATTTAGAGAAAGGAGTAAAAAGAACTCTAAAAAGTTTTGAACTATAAAATGATTGAGGAATCAAGAACAAAAAATACAATAAAGAATGTAAAAACAGGTGCTATAGTACAGATTATAAACAAATTAATGGCTTTTATTGTGAGAACAGTTTTTATAAAAATGTTGAATTCTGAATACTTAGGAATAAATGGATTATTTACTAATATATTAACGATTTTGTCATTTACAGAGTTAGGAATTGGAACTGCAATAATTTTTAATATGTATAAGCCAATTGCGATACATGATAATGAAAAATTAAAAAGTTTAATGAAGTTATATAAGAAATGTTATATAATAATTGGTTGTATAGTATTCTTTTTGGGAATTTTAGTAATTCCATTTATGGGAGTTATAATAAAAGAAACTCCAAAAATAAAAGAAAATATTAATTGTATATATATATTATTCTTGTTTAATACGGCATCATCTTATTTTTTTACTTATAAAAAATCTATTATTTCGGCATATCAAAAACAAAGTATAATTAATAATATAGATAGTTTATTTTATTTAATAAAAAGTATTTTAGAAATAATTTTTTTAATAATAACAAGAAATTATATAGTATATTTAATTATTCAAATTTTAGGAACAGTATTAGAAAACATAGTATTAGCAAAAAAAGCTGATAAGATGTTTCCTTTTATAAAAGAAAAAAATGTAAAAGCACTTGACAAAAAAGAAAAAAAAGGGATATTATCTAATGTGAAGTCATTGGTAGTATATAAATTTGGAACAGTAATAATGAATGGAACAGACAATATATTAATTTCTTCATTAGTGAATGTCGAAACGGTTGGTTTATGTTCAAACTATACATTAATTATACAATCGGTAAAAAGTGTTGTAGAAACAGCTCTTAATGGAGTAACAGCAAGTGTTGGAAATTTAAATGCAGTTGCAAGTAATGAACAAAAAAAAGATATATTTTATCAATTAACATTTATAAATTATTTAATTTATTCTTTTTGTGCGATTGCATTTATAATTTTATTAAATCCATTTATAGCTTTGTGGCTCGGAAATGAATATGTTTTAAATATAGGAGTTTCAATTTCATTAGCAATAAGTTTTTGGGTTGAAGGACTGAGAAATCCAGGATATATTTTTCGAACAACATTGGGATTATTTGAAAAAGGAAAAATAACACCATATATTGGTGCAATTGCTAATATTGTAATTTCAATAATTTTATGTAAGTGTTTTGGCGTTGTTGGAATATTTATTGGGACAACAATTGCTCAATTAGTATCATATTCATGGATAGATCCATATTTAATACATAAATATTCATTTAAAACATCATTTAAAGAATACTTAAAAAAATATATAATATATGCAGTTGTTTTTGCAATAGAGCTGTTTATGTGTTTATTTATTAATAGTTATATAAGAATAGATGGAATTATGAAATTTATAATGCAAATTATAATAGTTGTAATAGTTCCTAATACTATAAATTTGAGTGTATTTTATAAAACACAAGAATATAATTCTTTGAAAGACAAATTTATTTATCCAATTGTAAGGAAACTAAGGAAAAGATAAGAGGTGATTAATAATATGAGTTATATATATGTAAAAAAGAGAAAAGACAAAATAAAATTCTTGCGTTTTTTGATATTTATAATCATATTGTTGATTACTTTATTTTTTATTATAAAAGAAGCGAATTATAGAAAAAATTATGATAAAAAAATACTATATTTAAAAGAAATTGATGAGAAAATGTCCTTAACAGAAGAAAATAACAATGGTGAAGTAAAAACTTATTATGTATCTGCAGATGGTACTTCAAAAGATGGAACTGATATAAATAGTCCAATGTCATTAAAAGAAGCGAATAAGAAAGTATATTATGGAAATGAGAGAGTACTTTTTAAAAATGGTGATATATTTTATGGGACAATAAATTTTGAAGTTGAAGCAACAGAAAGTCAGATGTTTTATATAGGAACATATGGAGATAACAATGAAATGCCTATAATAAGTGGGGCTAATATTTTGAAAAATAAAGATGCATGGGAAATAGATGAAAAAGGAACATATAAGATAGATTTATCAGATTATTCTAATTTTGATGGAATTGGTAAAAAATATTGGGAACCATATAATATAGGATTTATTATGGATGAAAAAGGCAATATATATGGTGATAGAAAAAGTAAAAAGGAATTATTAGAAAATGAAAATGACTTTTATTGTGAGGATAATTATTTATATATAAAATCTGATGTAAACCCAAGTGAAAAAATGGGAAAGATAAAATTTGCTTCTCATAATAATTTAGTTAATTTATCATCAAATACAATAGTTACAGGCTTAAATATTCAATGCTCTGGAGTACACGGAATTGTAAAAAAATCTAGTAATATAGAAAATGTGTATATACACGATTGTATAGTTCAAAATATAGGGGGAGCAGTACAATATGCAGATGCATTTACAAGATATGGAAATGGAATTGAATTTTGGAATCAAGCTGAAAATGCTTTAATAGAGAATTGTATAATTAGAAATGTATATGATGCAGGAGCTACATTTCAAGGAAGTTCTGTAGAACGTGGATTTAAAAATATTGTAATTCAAAATAATATATTCATAGGTTGTACATATTCTGTTGAAATCTTTTGTAGAAATAATCAACAGGGAGATAATGTAATTAGTATAGGAATTGATGAATGTATAGTTCAAAATAATATATCAGTCAATCAAGGAATGGGTTGGGGATATAAAGTTAGAAAAGATAAAGAACAAGCAGCAGAACTAGTAACATGGTCATTACCAAAGAATAAAACTATTTTTTCTGTATTTAATAATAAATATTATAATTCAAGAAGAATAAGATTTTATTCATCAAATGAAAAGAATGACTATAATCTAAAACATAATGTAAAAATTGATAATAATGAAATGTATTTATCGAAAGATACAATTTTAATAAATAATAAAGGTAATTATCAAGACAGATCAATTTTAAAAGAATATAATCAAGACCAGAACTCAACATTCAAACTATTAACAGATGCACAAGTACAGCAAATATCAAACCCTGAAATATTAAACTCAAATGATTATAATGAAATAAAAACATATTATGAAGAATTAGAAAAAGAATTTGAATATACAGAATTAAAACAAGAAATAATTGAAAAATATAACAATTTCTTAGTATCAAATGAAACACTATTATCTCCAATAAAGAATATTAATAATAATATAAATTCAATAATTGGAAGAATAGAAGATATGACATTAGATACAACAAATGAAGCAAGTTTAAAGGAAATTATAAATATTGTATATTCAGTAGAATCAAATATAATTGGAGCTAATGTCAATAAAAATATTACAACTACAGAAATGATAAAACTAATAAATGAACTTAATGAATTGGCTAAAAATATAGATATAATATATTCAAAAGTAGAAATATCAAATGCATATGATAAAAATGAGATTGCAGAAAATATACAAGAATCTCAAAATTATATAAATAGTAATAAAGATTTAGAAATTGACAATTTAGTTGAATTATCAAAGATAGGAAATGAAATATCTAATAAAGAAACAACAACATATGCAGATTATTTATATGCGATTACATTAAGTAATTGGACTGATAATGTATTAAATACAAAGATAAAAGAGTATATTGCTCAAAATCCAGTAACAATAGAATATTCAGAAACAAACATAACAAATAAATCTGTAAAAGCAACAATAAAAACAAATGCAGAAATACAAATAACAAACAATTCAAACAGTAAAGAATATGTTTTTGAACAAAACGGAAACTTTACATTTGAATACACAATAAAAGGACAAGCAAAACAAATAACTGCAAAAGTAACAAACATAGATAAAACATCACCAACAATAAATGAAGTAGTAGACGGAAAACTATACACAAGCAAAATAACACCAACAATAACAGATAAAAACCTAGATAATATAAAACTAATATTAAATGGTGAAGAAGTAAAGAACTTTAAATCAGAAACAACACTAACAGACGAAGGATTTTACACATTAACTGCAACAGATAAAGCAGGAAACAAAACACAAATATCATTCCAAATAATGGAAAATAGCAATCAAAATTATATTATAAAAGATAATATAATAAAAAACATATCAGAACAAACAAAAAAATCAGATTTTGACAATAAATTAAAATTAGGATTAACTTATAAAATAACAAGAAATAATGAAGGAATTAATGAAACAGATAATATTGCAACAGGAGATATATTAACAACATCAGCAGGAGATAAATACACACTTATCGTTACTGGAGATATGAATAAAGACGGAAAATTAAATCTAAAAGATTTAGTCAAAATGAGAAAATATCTTTTAGACGGCAATAATTTAGACGAAAATGAGATGTTATCAGCTGATTGTAACTTTGACGGAAAAATTAATTTAAAAGACTTAGTAAAAATAAGATTAATGTTATTAAACCAAGATGCAACAAAATAATGTTGCATCTTTTAAAATAGGAGGAAAAATATGGAAGAATATTTATATCAAAAAGAATATGTAATGTTAAATAATATGCAATTACATTTAAGCAATCCAGAACCCATGTTAAAATACATTGATGAAAAAGTAGAAAAACTAAGAAAAGCCAAAAGTAAGAACGAAGAAATAAATATAAAATTAGAAATATTAGATGAATTTTATAAAATACTAAAATACGATTTCAAAAACACAATATGTCCAGAACCATTAGGACACTTTGAAACGAAAGAAGAAAAAGACGAACTTATAAAAAAGAAAATAAAAATAAATGATTTCGTTTATTATTTAGGAAATATATGTATAAATTATCATAAAAAATTAATAGCAAAAGAATATAGAGGAAGAGTACCAATAATTACAAATGAAGCAACAATAAAATTTAATGAAATATATATAAGAGCATTAAACGAATATTTTGAAACATTAAAAGGAAATGAATATAAAGGAATATTTGAAAATCCACCTAAAAAACAACAAAATTTACAAATTATAAGAATGATTGAATATAGAGGTGTAGTATTTCCAATGGCAGAGCCATTAACAAATAATAAAATTGAATGTATAAGAGATGAACATGCATATGGAACAGCATTCATATTACCAACATTAATAGAAAGATTTCTTATAATCCAATTAGATTCAAAAATCCTAAAAAACTTAATGAAAGAACTAAAAGATAAAATTGAAAAAGAAAATATAAAATTAACTGATGAAGAAAAACAATATTATAATATTATTACTGAAAAAAGAGATAAAACAATATTTGCAAGTGAAAAATTTATTAGAGCAAATATTTATAAAATGTTCATAAAATACCAAATTATAAGTGAAAATGATGATGATATAAAATTATTGATTTTACATGAATATATTGATAAAAAAGATGACAAAAAAAGAAAAAATAAATTAACACTTGTGAGTGTTATTGCATCACCATATGCAAATTCTTTAATAAAAAAACAATATACTAAATTATTGAATTTAATATTTGAGCCAAATGAATTAAATATGAGAAATAATATTGCACACATTAATAATGAAAATTCTGATTATTTGTGCCTAGGAGATACAGCTGTTTTAATGCAATTATTATGGGATATAATAACAGAAGATATTTTTGAATAAATTAAAAAATATTTATTTACACTAATGCTTAGTATTAATGTGACATAATTTTACAAAATTCGTAACAACAAATATTATAATTTACATAAAATGTGCAATAATTTATTGACAATGTCATAAAATAATAGTAAAATGATAATAGATTTTGCAAAAAACTCGCAAAATCGAAAGAAGGGTAAAATATGTTATTAGAATTTAAAATGAAAAATTTCAAATCATTTAGAAATTTAGTTGAATTTAAAATGACGCCAGCTCAAAAAATAAAAGACTTAGAATATAGTTTGTTAAAAGAAAAAGCAAATAACAAAGAAGAGAAAGCATTATCATCATCTGTTATATATGGACCAAACTCATCAGGAAAAACAAACTTAATAGGTGGATTACAAGTATTTAAAGCAATCGTATTAAGAGGAAATATAAAAGATGCAGATGATTTAACAAGTATTAATATAGCAACAGAAAAATTAGATTTTATACCACATATAGACAGCAAAGAAAATGAACCAACATATTTTTATATAAAATTTTTAACTAATAATATGATAATTGAATATAGTATAACTTTTTTAACAGAAAAATTATTATCTAAAGAAAAGGATAAAAGAAAAATATTAGAAGAAAAACTTAAAATCGATGGAAATAATATTTATATAAGAAATGAAAAAATTCAAATAGAAAATTTAGAATATTTAAAAGAAAAAGAATTATTAATAGAAAACTTTCATGAAGAAGTGGCAAAAGATATTATAAATTCAAATATAGAGCCACAAGAATTACTATTAAATGTAATGTTTAAAACATTATATAGTAAAAAGATTTATGAAATTATAACAAATTGGTTTCAAGATAAACTAAGAATTATATATCATGCAGATAAAATACATTATGCACCAAACTTAGAATCAAGAATAGATATAAAAAATTCAAATAAAAAATTATTCTCTAATCCACAAATAAATGAAGCTGTAAAAGAAATTGGATTAACATCTGAAAAAATAGCATATCCAATAACAGATAAAAAAGACTTAATATTTCCAGTATCTGTAATAAAAACTATAGATGAAAAAGGTATAGTTGTTCCAGCAGAGTTTTTTGAGTCATTTGGAACACTTAGATTATTAGATATTTTTCCACTTATGATGGCAACAATGAAAAGAGGTGCAACATTATTAGTAGATGAGTTAGATGCATCTTTGCATCCAATGATAATAATGAGTTTTATAAAAATTTTCCATAATGATGAAATAAACAAAAATGGAGCTCAATTAATATTTAATACACATAATCCAATTTTCTTAAATAAAAATCTTTTTAGAAGAGATGAAATAAAATTTGTAGAAAAAGAAGAAAAAGAAAGTATATTATATTCATTATCAGATTTTGGGACAAGTGGAAAAAATGGAGTAAGAAATGGAGAAAATTATTTAAAAAATTATTTTATAAACAAATATGGTGCAATCACTGATGTTGACTTTTCAGATATATTTGAAAAATATATGAATCAAGAAAGGAAGTAATAAATATAAATGTGTGCAAAAAAATTAAAAACAAATAAAAATTATTATTTTTCTGTTGAAGGAGATACAGAAGGCTGGTATTTAGACTATTTACAAAAATTAATTAATAACTGTTCTAAAGCAACTTGTACAGTAAAATTAAAACATAAAAAATTAATGCCAACAAGATATGCCAAAACATTAGCAAATATAACTGAAGAAGAGGTATATCATTTATGTGATTATGAAAGTGATTCAGAAGATGATGTAAAAAAATTTCATAAGATTTTAGATGATATGAAAGAAGTTTCGAAAATTAATAATAGTTTAAAATATAAATTAGGATATAGTAATTTTACATTTGAACTTTGGATAATTTTGCACAAAAAAGATTTAAAAGGACCATTAACAGATAAAAAACAATATTTAAAATATATAAATGAAATATTTGATGAAGATTTTAAAAGTCTTGATGAATATAAAGAAGAAAAAAACTTTAAGAGAGTAGTTGAACAAATTACATTGGAAGATATTATAAATGCAATAAAAAGAGCTGAAAAAATAAGAGATCATAACAAAGAATATAACAAACAAATAAAATATGGAAAATATATTTATTATAAAGAAAATCCAGATTTAGAAATAAATGAAAGTATTGAAAAAATACTAAATGATTGTGAGATATTATAAGAAAAAACTTAGAATTGATTGTTTTAAAATGACAATTCTAAGTTTTATTTTTTGTAATAATTTTGTAACACAAATGTAACAAAAACTTAAACAAAAAAATATTGTCGAATACGGCAAAAAATGTTACAATTTAATGGATAAATAAAAAGAAGGAGGCAAAAGAAAAATGAAAAAAATATTAGCAAGTATAATTATAGCAATGATGCTAATAAGTGTAGGAGTTAATGTATTTGCAGACGAAACAAAAAGTACAGAACAAACAACACAAACAACAAGTGAATCAACTTCAAAAGACTCAAGTATAACACTAAAGACAACAGAAAAAGTTGAAGTAGAAGATGTAACAAAAGAGGTAAAAGTAGTAATAGGATATGATAAATTAGAGTCAATAGATACAAGTGGAATATGTATGTTTAAGGGAATTTTTGAATATAGTGATGTATATTTTAATCAATTAACACAAAATGATATAAAAGCTTTAAACGGTTATACAGTACAATTTAGTGAAGAATCTGGTAGACTTCTTGTAGAAGCAAATAGAACACCAAAAGATGGTGAAGATGTTGCAGAAATAACACTTACATTCAAAGAAGGATTGGAAAATGTAACAACAACAGGAGTTTTTTTTGAAGTTGAAGAACTTACAGATGGAAAAAATGAATATGACACACCTAAATTAGTAACACAAGTAGCTGTTGTTCCAAAGGCAGACAAAACAGAAGAAACAAAAGATGAACAAAAAAATACAGAAACAACGAAAGATGATCAAAAAAATACAGAAACAACAAAAGATGATAACAAAAAAGATGAATTAGAAATAATAACAAATACAACAAAAACAGATAATACAACAGAAAAAACAACACAAGACACAACAGTATCACAAGAAAAAGAATTACCAAAAACAGGTGCAACAACAGTAGCATTAATTGTATTAGCAGTAGTTGCTATTGGAACAATAAGTTTAATAAGATATAAAAATATCGAAATTAAATAAAAAAATCAAAAAAAGTATTGCATAAAAAAACATATAATGCTATAATGAAGAAGAAAATTTTAAAAGAAGAAAGGGAGAATGAAAATGAAAAAGACATTAACAATAGCTTTATTAGCTATAATAACAATAATGGCTTTAGCAACAGGCGTAAATGCTGCTACATCATCAACATTAGCTGATGAATTATATGCAAAAGGATCAAAATATGGAATGACTTCAGCAGATAAAGTAAAAATCGAAAGATATTTAAAAGAAAATCCAGTAACAGATGCTCAAGCAAATGAAATATTAACAAAAGCTGATGAAGCAATAGCTGTAATGGAAAAAGCTGGAGTAACAAATTATGACAAATTAACAAAGGCTCAAAAAAATGAAGTAAAATCAATTGCAACAGAAGCAGCAAAAATTGTTGACTTAAAATTAGTTTTCAACAAAAAATCAGTTGCTATTTACAACAATGATGGAAAATTAGTAGAAACAGTTTCAAATACTAATGGAAAATTAGCTTATACAGGAAATGTTGTAAACGTAGTAGTTTTAGCTACAACAGTAGTAGCATTAGTTGCTGTATCAGCAGTAGTTGCAAGAAAAAGAATTGTAAATGCTTAGTAAAATAAAAATCTTCTGAATAATCAGGAGATTTTTTTATTTTGAACGCAAAAACTCTTGCATAAAACGTTCTAAAATGTTATAATTTTTTTATGAATAAAAAAGGAGTATTACATATGCAAAAAGAAAAAGTGGTAAAAGCATGTAAATCAACTATAGGAACAATTTTAATTGCAATATTTATAGTGATAGGAGTATTTCTTGCTGTAAAAATATGTTGGGGGACAGAAATAGAAAATATATTTATGTTAGCAAATAAAGTCTCAATAAATATAAATAAAGACAAAGAACAACAACCAATAACAATAGATGAAGAAAAAAAATCACTTGATAGTTATCCAGAATATGGAACCCAATATGCAACAATTGAAATTCCGAGAATAGGAGCAAATTTACCAGTGTACTTTGGAGATACACTAGAAATACTAAAGAAAGGTGTAGGACACTCAAGCGGAAGTTATTTTCCAGGTGAAGGTGGTTCTATATTATACATGGGACACAATTCCAAAAAAGTATTTAGAAGATTCTCTGAATTGCAAATTGGAGATGAAATAAAGGTAACAACAACATATGGAGAATATAACTACAAAATTTATGATATGCAATTAATAAAAGAAACAGATTTGGACAAAGTTCCAATACAAAGAGATGAAGAAATACTAATGGTATATACTTGTTATCCATTTAACAATGTTGGATATGCAACACAAAGATATGTAGTATATGCCAAATTAGAAAAATAGAAAGGAATAAAAAGATGAAAGTAGGAAAGAAAATTTTAAATTTTATATTTGTTCTAGTTATTGCATTAAGTTTCACATTTATAGGAGTTAAAAGTGTTGCTTTTAAAACAATATTTAACAAAGAATATGTATTAGAACAAATGGAAAACAATAATTTTTATTCTGAAACATATAAACTTGTAGAATCAGGTTTTGAAAATTACATAGGACAATCAGGACTTGACGAAGAAGTAATAAAAAATATATGTACAGAAGATAAAATAAAAAATGATATTAATATAATATTATCAAATATTTACGAAGGAACAAATGAAAAGATTGATACATCAGAAATATCAAACAACTTAAATTCTAATATTGATAAAGAAAACGTTAGAACATCAAGTAATAGTAAAGCTATTGATGAATTTGTAGAACATATCTGTCAATCATATAAAGACACAATAATAAGTACAAGCTATGAAAACACAATAAATGAAAAATATAGTAAAATAACACAAAAAATAACAAAAGTTCAAAACATATTGATAATTGCAATAATAATAAGTATTATTGGAGTAATTGCATTAAATGTTAAAGATATTTTAAAACTATTATTTTGGACAGAATCAGCTGTTTTATCTTCAGCAGTTATGCAATTAGCAATAACAACTGTAATAAAATCAAAAGTAAATATAGATGGAATAAAAATTTTTAATGACGCATTTTCAAATATTGTAGTAACAATAATCAAAGACATATTAAGTAAAATAAATATAATTGCAGGAAAATTTATTATAGTTTACTTTATATTAGTAGTAATTTATGCAATTATTATACTTACACAGAAAAAAGAAGAAAATCAAAATAATTAATTTGAAACATAAATAAGAAGGGATTAAAACAAAAAAATGGAAGAACTAGATTTAAAAGAGCTAATTCAAATATTTTGGGAAAAAAGAATACAAATTTTATTAATAACAGCAATTTTTATAGTTTTAGGAATAATTTATACTGTTGGATTTGTAAAACCAAAATATCAATCAAAAACAAGTCTTTTATTAGCAACAAATTCATCAAGCCAATCTAATGCAAATGGAATAACTACAAATGACCTTACATTAAACTCAAAACTTGTTTCTACATATAGTGATATGGTTAGTGGAAATAAAATAATCAGAGAAGTAATAAAAAATTTAGGAATGAATCTTCAAGAAGATGATGTTAAAAAAAGTATTAGTGTAAAAGCAAGAGATAATGCAGACATGATAGATATAATAGTAAAAAATGATGATCCTGTAGTAGCTCAAAAAATTGCTAATGAAACAGCAAAAGTATTTATAGAAAATGTAAAACAATATTATAAAATAGAAAACTTATATATTTATGATGAAGCAGAAGTTGAAAATGAACCATATAATATTAATCATAAAAAAGATGTTTTAATATTCGCTGTAATTGGTATAGTAATTGCATTTGGATATGTATTAATACTAAATATGTTAGATACAACAATAAAATCTGCACAAGACATTGAAAAAATATCAGGAGTTACAGTATTGGCTAGTATTCCAATATATGATTTAGCAGAAACAAAGTCAAAAGGTAGAAGAGGAGGAAAAAGATAATGAGAAAAGAATTAGTTACACATCTAGATCCAAAATCACCTGTTTCTGAAACATTTAGAACATTAAGAACAAATATACAATTTATGAATTCTAATAGAAGATTAAGAAGCTTGTTAGTTACATCTACAATGCCAGGAGAAGGCAAAAGTTGGGTTGCTTCAAATTTAGCAGTAACATTTGCACAAGCAGGGAAAAGAGTGGCATTAATAGATGCAGATATGAGAAAAGGAAGATTGTATTCTATATTTGGAGTTGAACCAAGACCAGGATTATCAAATTATTTGTCAGGATATTATGAAAATCAAGAATCTGTAAATATAGATAAATATTTGAAACAAACAGATGTAAATAATTTATATATAATTCCAGCTGGAAATATTCCACCAAACCCATCAGAATTACTTGTAAGACGTCAAATGAGAAATTTATTAGAACAATTAAAAAATCAAGTTGATTTAGTTATAATTGATGGAACACCATCAAAACTTGTAACAGATTCTGTTATATTATCAAGAATAGTTGATTCTACACTAATAGTATCAGCACATAATCAAACTAGAAAAGATGATTTAGAAAGAGTAATAAAAGACGTAAGAAATGTTGGTGGAAATGTTGCAGGAGTTGTTTATAATAAAATTCCAGTAAGCAGTAAAAAATATAATCAAACATATTATTATTCTTCAAATGTAACAGTTCAAAAAAATAATCAACCAGATTATGAAGCAGAAAGAAGAAAATTGCAACAAAGAACGCAAAATGCTTTATCACAAAATTCAAAAAGAAATGGAAATCATAGTGAAACAAACAATAGAAATTCACAAAATACAAGACAAGAAAATACACAAGTTCCAAAAGCGTTAAGAAATAATATTGATAAAGATAATTGGAAAAAAATAATAGAGGAAGAAAAGAAAGACTTTTAAATGATTTAAAGGAAGGATTTTATGATAGATTTTCATTCACATATATTACCAGGAATTGATGATGGTTCTAGAAATTTAGAACAATCAATTTATATGGTAAATGAAGCAAAAAATGTAGGTTTTACCAAAATTATATCAACATCACATTATATGGAAAATTATTATGAATGTAATGAGCAAGAAAGAAAACGATTATTAAAAGAGGTACAAGATTCTGTTGATGGAATTGAATTATATCTTGGAAATGAAATATATATTACTAATAATATGATAGATTTATTAAAAAATGGACAGGCATCATCTATAAATAATACAAGATATGTTCTTTTTGAATTTCCATTAATCAATACAAAACCTATGAATGATAAAGAAGTTATATATAGATTAATTGAAAATGGATATATACCAATTATTGCTCATCCGGAAAGATATCCATTTGTTCAAGAAAATCCAGATTATTTATTTGAATTAGAAGAAATGGGAGCTCTTTTTCAAGCAAATTTTGGCAGTATAATAGGAATGTATGGTGGCAAAGCTAAAAAAACATTAAAAATTTTATTGAAAAATAATTTGATTAGTTTTTTTGGATCAGATGTCCATAAACCAGAACAAGTATATAATAAAATTCCTAAAATTATTAAAAAATTAAAAAAAGTTATTTCAGACGAAGAATTTATTGAATTTACAGAAATTAATCCTCAAAAAGTTTTAAATAATGAAGATATTATAAAATAAAGGCAGGAGCACAACTCCTGCCTTTATGTATGTTTAAACCAAAACATATCTAAAACCAAGAATAATACTTCTGCCTAATAAATATATTATGAATACATTATTAAAAAACTATTTCATGTTGTTTTCAACTTGTTGGATCATTTTTCTAACCATGTTTCCACCTATTTTACCAGCATCTTTTGCTGATATATCACCATTATAACCATCTTTTAAAGTAACACCAATTTCAGAAGCTACTTCATATTTGAATTTGTCTAAAGCGCTCATTGCTTCTGGTACTAATTTTTTATTGCTGTTTGAATTTGCCATTGTATTCACCTCCGTCATATATAACATCATTTAATTTCTTTTTGAAAAGTAAAAACTTTTCTAAGAATAGAATGTGCAATTTTTAATAAAATAAACAAGAAGTTTTTGGAAAAAACAAATAAATTACAAAAATATCTTGAAAAAAACAGATAAATTTATTAAAATTAAATATGTTTGAAAATTAAAACAAAAGATAGGAGAAAGATATGTATAAGTTAGTAGCAATAGATCTTGATGGAACAATGCTGAACCAATATGGAATAATTACTGAAAAAACAAAGAAAGCAATATCAAAAGCACAAGAAAAAGGTGTTGAAGTAATGATTGCATCAGGAAGAGCAATCACATCTGTAAAAAGGTTTTCAAAAGAAATTAATAGTAATAAATACTTCATTTCAGGAAATGGAGCTATTACATATGATATAAAAAATAATAAAATATTATACGAAAATATTTTATCCAAAACAAAAGCATTGAAAATCATAAAAATTTGTGAAGAAAACAGTATTTATTATAATGTTTATACTGAAAATGGAATAATAGCCAAAAACTTAAGCTATAACACATTATATTATTATAAAGATAATTTAACAAAACCAGATGAAAATAGGACGCATATAAATATTGTTGAAAATGTTTATGATTATTTTGAACAAAGAGAAGAAAAAATTCTAAAAATAATGATTTGTGATGAACATAAAACTGTATTTAATTCTATTGTAAGAAAACTAAAAGAATTATCTGAAATTGAAGTATTAGAAGTATCTCACATGTCTAGAAAAATAATAAAACAAGGAACAGACGAAATAGCATTAGAATACTTTTATACAGAAGTATCAGCTAAAGATGTAGATAAATGGAATGCATTAGAAGAAATAATAGGTTTAATGAATATATCAAAAGAGGAAGTTGTAACAATTGGAGATAATGCCAATGACTTAAAAATGATAACAAATGCTGGACTTGGTGTTGCAATGGGGGAAAGTGCCCCATATGTAAAACAATCAGCAGATATAATTGCACCAACAAATGATGAAGATGGAGTAGCAATAATTCTTAATAAAATATTTGATTTAAACTTGTAAATAGTAGTAAACTAAAGGCTTTAAAGAAATATTACATTAATATTACAAAAGCATTAATTTTATATTACAATAGAAATATTTTGTTGATTTTAGTATAAAAATATTGTAAAATAAAATAGAAATAAATTAAAAAATAGGGAAGGAACGTGGAAAAAATGGCAATGAACCCAATGCAAAAAAAAGCAAGAACATCATTTATATTAGGAGTAGTAATAACACTATTATTAACAGGAATTGTAATAGCATTATTATTGTTTTATGTAAATAAATTGAATACAGAGATTTCTACATTAAATGCAAATAGAAAGAAGGTTTACGTATTAAGTCAAGACGTAAAATCAGGAGAAGAAATAACAGAAGATATGTTTGCCCTAAAGGCAGTAGATCAAACAACAATACCAGCAAATGCAACATCAGTAATATCAGTTATTGAAAGTTGGTATATGCAAACAAAAGATGGAACTATGTTAAATAGAGATGAAGAAGGTCTTTATTATACACAAACAGATGCTAATGGATCAGATAGCATAGTAAGAGTTTACAAAGAAGACACAACGGAAAATTATTATATAAAACCTACATCAACAACAAAACAATATATTGAATTAAACAATGTACCAGTAGTAGCAAAATTAGATATGAAAAAAAATACAGTAGTAACACCAAATATGGTTCAACAAACTGATAATATTGTTTCAAATGATGTAAGAGTAGAGGAATATAATGTTGTATCTTTACCAGTAGATTTAACAGATGGAGATTATGTTGATATAAGATTAATGCTACCAAATGGACAAAATTACATAGTTGTTTCAAAAAAAATAGTTGAAATACCAATGGGAGCAGAAGGACGTTTAGCAGATACAATAAGAATGACATTAAGAGAAGATGAAATTTTAGCAATGTCTAGTGCAATAGTAGAAGCTGCCGGAATTAATGGTGCAAAATTATATGCAACAAAATACAAAGAAGCAGGAATACAAGATGCAGCTGTACCAACATATAGACCAAATGATTCTGTAACAGCATTAATAACAGATTCAAACGGAAATGTATCAAATCCAAATATAGTATCAAGTGCAGTAGAAGAATTAAAGAAGAGATATACAACATCAGCAACAAATGCAAGAAGATACTTAGAACAACAAATTGGAGCTGACTATGATACAAATGTAAAAAATTCAATGGAAGAAAGTATTTCTAATGCACAAGATGCAAGACAAAAATATTTAGATTCACTAGGAGAATAATTAGTTATAGTAAGGGCATATTATGCCCTTACTATATGAATTATTATATAGAAAGGATAATAACATGAAGAAAGTTGGATTTATAGGGGTATATGATAAAACAGATCTAATTTTGGATATATCCAAATTATTAACAAGAAATGGAAAAAAAGTTTTATTCATAGATTCTACAAAGGATCAAAAAGCAAAATATATAGTTCCTAATATATTACCTACAGTATCTTATGTAACAACATTTGAAGACATTGATGTTGCTATAGGTTTTGAAAATATAGAACAAATAGCCCATTATTTAGGTGTTGACACTGAAAATGAATTCGAATATGAATATATATTTCTTGATACTGATAATTTTGATGGAGTTAGAGATTTTGAAGCTCTAAGCTTTGATAAATTATATTATGTAACATCATTTGATGGATATTCACTAAGAAAAGGAATTGAACTTCTAAAAGAAATAAATTTACCATTAAAAATGACAAGATTATTTTTTACAAAAGAAATGTTAAAAGAAGAAGATGAATACTTTAATTATTTAACACTTGAATTAAAAGAAGAATGGACAGACAATAAATTATACTTCTTATTAGAAAACGGAGATTTAGCAGTACACATGGAAAACCACAGATTGCAGTGTATAAAATTAAAAAACTTAAGTAATGAATATAGAGAAAACATTGTATATATTGTAAGAGAATTATGTAGTGGATTAGATGAAAAAATGCTTAGAAAAATGACTAAGGAAATATAAAAAAGGAGAGAATAAGATGTCAATTGTAACATTTTGGAATGCAGATAGAGAACAATCAGGAGTTTCAATATCAACAGTTGCTGTTGCAACAAAAATGGCTATCGAGCGTAACTTAAAAGTTTTGATTGTTTCAGCAGCATATAATGATTCAACAATAAAAAATTGCTTTTGGAAAGAAAATGCTGTAAGAAAACAAATTATGGCTGATAGATCATCAAGCATTGCAATAGAGAATGGTGTTGAAGGATTATCTAGACTAATAGCAAGTAATAAGATAGAACCAGAAAATATAACAGATTATACACATGTTATTTTTAAAGACACATTAGAAGTTCTAGATGGATATATGGAAAATCCTACAAAGACAAAAGAAGAAAATCTACGAGACTATAAAACAATATCAGCAGTTTATCCTGCAATACTAAATGTAGCAAATCAATACTATGATATGGTTTTAGTAGATTTAAGTAGAGAACTAGATGAGGGCGTAAGAAATGAAATCTTAAAAATGGCTACTATAAATCTTTATATTGCAGGTCAAAAATTAAGAAGTTTAGACTACTATATACAATTAAAAATGGATAATCCGATTGTAGCAGAACCAAAAAATATTATCGTTATAGGCAAATATAGTCATTATTCAAAATACAATAAAAGTAATTTGCAAAAATATTTAAGAGAAAAAAAAGAATTATCAGTTATTCCATTTAATATTTTATTATATGAAGCAGCTGAAGAAGTAGGAGTTGTAGATTTATTTTATAGACTAAGCAAAATAAAAGATACAACAGATTCAAATTATATTTTTATGAAAGAACTTGATAAATTAGTAGAAAAAATTATAGAAAAAATAAAAGAATTGCAAATGAGAATGAGGTGAGAATAAGATGGCAATTTTATTGTGTATTGTCGTTTTGATTATTGGTGGAGTAGCATTAATATTTTGGCTTAAAAATAAACAAAATGCAGAAGTTGTACAAGAAATTGAGAAAGATGATAAAACATATACTCTTGAAAAAATGAGAGATTATGTAAAAAAGAGACTTGATGAAATTACAAAAATAAATCTTTATGATATAGGATTATCAGAAGAAGAATTAAAAAGAAGAAAAAATAAAAAATATGCATTAAAGAAAGCCTTAAAAGGTTGTACATATGGAGATGTTAATGATAAAAGATATGTAAAAGAATTAATATCAGATTTATTATCAAAGGAATATGGTGTTGATGAAACAAATATATCAAAGGCAATTCCTTTTGATGTTCCATCATTGTTAACTGCACAAGACAAATTTGATATTATCATATATATGTATAAAAAAGAATTTGGATATGAAGCATTAACAGAACTTATAAAAAGATATAATTTAGCAACATTAAAATATCTTCAAGGTGAAAGTAAACCATCTTATGTAATAACAGAAGATGAAATTTCAGATATTTATGAAAAAGAAAAATTAGTATTATCATTTAAAGATAAACTAGAAATTGTTGTTCAAAGAATATATCAACATTATAAAGGATATAGTTCAATTGATGAAATAAGAGATATGAATATAGATGGTGTATCTGGTGGTGTATCTGGTTTACCAGAAAGTTTTATAAGCCAAGTTGCACAAACAGGAACAACAGATTATATTGAACAAGTATCTGAACATAAAGTTCCAAGAGCATGTGATAGTATTTGGATATTTTTCCAAGGTAAATCAATTCGTTTAGCATTTTTGTCATTTGGAACAGAAGCAGAATTAAAAAGAGTATGTCAAAATATTTATAAATATAATAACCCAGGACAATTATCAGACACAAATGGTTATAAAGTAAATGAAATGAAAGACGGATCTCGTGTTGTTGTTGTAAGACCAAGTATGTCAGAAACATGGGCATTCTTCGTAAGAAAGTTCGACGTAAAACGTGCTACTGTTGAACAATGGACAGGAGATATGGCTGGAAAAGAAAAAGCAATTGAATTATTAAAATATCTTGTAAAAGGTGCAAGAATAACATCAATAACTGGTGAACAAGGTTGTGGTAAAACAACACTACTTATGGGATTGATTGAAAATATTTATGAAACAATGAACTTACGTATCACTGAAATGGCATTCGAGTTGCATTTAAGAAAAGTTTATCCAACAAGAAACATTTTATCAATGCGTGAGACTGATACAATTTCTGGACAAGAGTGTTTGGACGTTCAGAAAAAGACAGATGGTTCTGTTAATATCATCGGTGAGGTTGCAACAGACCCAGTAGCATCTTGGATGATTCAATCAGCACAGGTTGCTTCAAAATTTACATTATTTACTCACCATGCTAAAACATTCCCAGATTTAGTTACAGCATTAAGAAACTCAATGTTAAGAGCAGGAGTGTTTAAAAATGAAAAAACAGCTGAGGAACAAGTTGTACAAGTATTAAATTTTGATATACATTTACAAAAAGACTTTAGAGGTAGAAGATATATTGAGAGAGTAACAGAATGTATACCTGTTAAAGATTCAAAGACTTATGACTTTGAATATAAAAAAGAACATGATATGGATTCAAAAGTTACAAAATTCTTTGAAAATGCAACAACATATTTTTCAAAAGTAACAGAACAAAATTTATATACATATCAAAATGTTTTAGAATATGTTGATGGAGAATATCAATTGACAAATAAAATAACAGATCAAAATATTCATGATATGAGAGCAAATATGGATGAAACAGATGCAGTTGAATTTGACAAATTTATTGAAAAATATTGGGGAAAAACTAAAAAAGTATAAAACATAGATGAAAGGAGAGTTGTTATTAAATGGATGCTAGTGTGCTAAAATATATAATATTTGGTTCTATTGGTTTATTAGTAATTGCTGGAATTGCATATTTTGCTTTAGCAAAACAAATGGGAAAATCAGAATATGCAAGAATAAAGAAGTTACAACAAGGAACTAAAACAAGTGGCTTTTCAATGGATGTTTTATACCAGAGATTATATATAACATTTATTAAAATACCTTTCATCAAAAGATATTTATTTAAACTTCGTAGAAGGCTTGAAATTTTAAATATTGACGATGAATATAGTACAAGAAGAGATTCAGCAAAAATTTTAATGAATGCAATATTAATACTTATACCTATTGTATTTATAACAATTATAATCACAAAACAAAATATATTACTTATGTCAATTTTGTTAATCTTCGAATTGTTTGTTGTAGATTCAATGACAGAGGGAATGGTTGACAAAATTGACAATAAATTATTAAAAGAACAAATAGACTTTTTCGCTGAAATTAGACATGCTTATCATGAGTTTAATATGGTTGAAGAAGCTATATATCAAGTTTCTTTGGATGATGAAAAAAATGTTTCAAAACAAGGTGAAAAAATTTATGAAATATTAATTTCAGATGATCCAGAAACAGAACTAGAAAAATATTATGATACAGCACCAAATAGTTATTTAAAAGAATTTGCTGGTATATCATATTTGACCAAGGAATTTGGTGATAGAAAAGACAAAGATGGTTCATCATTATTTTTGAAAAACGTAGATAATATTACACAAGAAATGCAAATTGAAATTTTAAAAAGAGATAAATTAAATTATGTATTTCAAAGTTTGTCAATAATATCAATATTACCAGTATTATTACTAGAACCATTAAAAAATTGGTGTCTTTCAAACTTCTCTTTTACAGGAGAGTTTTATAATGGAAAGATGGGGCTATTAGCCCAAATAATAATAGTAGTTATAACAATTGTTTCTTATATATTAACAAGAAAGCTAAAAGATAACGGAGGGGTTCAAACAGAAGTTTCTCATACAGATCATCCTTGGCAAGAAAAATTGTATAATATTCCTTTAGTAAAAAAAATTGTTAATATGTTTATTCCTAAAAAGGGAACAAAAGATTACAAAAAGATGCAACAATTATTAAAAGATTCAGCATCAAAATCAAAAATGGAATGGATATATGTAAATAGAATTATTTTAGCAGTTATAAGCTTTGTGGCAACAATAATTCTTACAACACAGCTACATAAAATAGCAATAAATTATGTATATACAGAGCCAACAACTAGAACTACAGTTTTAGGAACATTATCAGATAAAGAAAAGAAAAAAGCAGAGAACTTAACAGAACAAGATAATTATTTCTTAAATAAATTTAAAGGAAAATTAGATGTAACAGTAGATGATATTAAAAAAGCAATGATAAAATCAGACTATTATACAGAATCAGACGAAAACCTAACAACAGACTCTGAAAGAATTTTGAAGAAATTAAAAATTATAAATTCAGAACAAATGAAATGGTTTGAAGAATTAATTGCTATGGGAATAGCTGTTATGGGATATATGGCTCCAGTTTGGTTAATGATATTCCAAAAGAAAATGAGACAAATGGAAATGGAAAATGAAGTAATGCAATTCCAAACAATTATTTTAATGCTTATGAAAATAGAAAGAATAAGTGTTGAAATGATTCTTGAATGGCTAGAACGTTATTCAAACATTTTCAAAGAGCCGATAGCAAGATGTGTAAACAACTATGAAGCAGGTGCTTGGGAAGCACTTGAGGAATTAAAACAATCAGTAAGTAATCATGATATGATTAGGATTGTAGAAAGTTTACAATCAGCAGTAGAAAAAATACCAATTAGAGAAGCATTTGATGAATTAGATGCAGATAAAGATTATCATAGAGAAAAACGTAAAGCAACAAATGATCAATTTATTTCTAAAAAAGGAATAATAGGAAAATTTGTAGGCTTTGCACCAATGATTTGCTTATTCGTTGGATATTTGATAATACCATTAGTATTTATTGGTCTATCAAGTATGGGAAGTGCATTTGCAGGATTACAATAATAAAGAAAGGAGTTTGATTATATGGAAAATGCAACAAAAGCATTGTTGATAGCAGCTGGTGTTTTAATAGGAATTATAATATTATCAATGTTGTTATTAGGATATAATCAAATTTCTAATTATTATCAACAACAGAGTGACAATTTAAGTTTAAAACAAATTGTTGAATTAAATAAAAAATTCACAAATTATGATGGAAAAACAATACGTGGAAATGAAATGCTTTCTGTTATAAATTCTGTTGTTGATTATAATACTTGGGTTACGCAAAATGCAAATGAAGGCTATGAGGAAATACAGTTAAACATTTCATTTGAAATGTCAAAAACAGATAGTAGATGGACATCATTTCATATAGAAGAATCATCATCATATGATTACTTATTTCCAAACAATTCGCCAATAACAAATACTAATATGAAAAAGATTTCAACAAGAAAAAACGATTTATTAACAAAATTTAGCAATTTATCACAAACTGGATTTGTAAGTTCTAATGTTGTATCAGAAAATACTTTACAATTACTTTCTTCAAATGTTCATACAATAAGAGATTGGCTAACAAGATCAACACAAAATACTAATGATATGTCTCAAAGTCAAAAGGAAAGATATGATGAAAATAATGTAAAGGCTGCAAAAATAATTGATAAAATATTACAAACAAAGTTTACAGATAATACAGCAGAGGAAACACAAAGAAATATGCTTGCACAAAAAAGTAAAATTGAAAAAATAGAACAAATAGCAGCAGAATATTATGAACTTACACAATTTAAAAGAACATATTTCCTATGTGAAGGTGAAGAAACTGGTAAAAGTGGAGTTTTAATTGCTTCAAATGGTAAAGTTAAAGCAATGAATTTCAAAATAGTTTTAAATAATGATCAAGGTCATACTATAAAATTTAATTAAATTGATGAAAGGAAAAGTTAATGGAGAATGCAACAAAAGCTTTGCTTATGGCAGCAGGAGTACTAATTGGAATAGTTATACTATCGTTAGGAGTATATTTATATGGGACTATAGGAAATTATGTACAAATGTCACAAGAAGAAATGAATAATCAAGCATTAATTAAATTTAATACTCAGTTTTATAATTATACTGCAATAGAGAATCAACAATATACTTTTCAAGATATAATTACAATAGCAAATATTGCATATGAAAACAATTCTGAAAAAGAATTATTAGATGAAACAGAATCTAGTTATGGAACAGACTATGTTGATGTAATAATTATTGGTGCAACAGATCCATCATCAGGTATTGAAACAGGAAAAAAACATTTAGAAAAAATAGTTGGAGATTCAAAGCAGTTAGCAGATTGGTTAGCAAAAAATTATTCAACACATTATACATGTAAGGCTGAAGACATGACAGTAAATTCTGCAAATAGAGTTAATAAAATTGTTTTTAAAAAAGTAAATGATTAATAAAAATTATATAAAATATTGAAAAAAAATTATATAAATGATAAAATGAGGAAGATATGAAAAAAATATTTATATTTTTAGCAATAATTGTAGTAATTTTATGTGTTATATTATACCAATATAATTCATATCAAAGAGCGCAAAATGCTATTAATAGTGAAAATAGTGAATATGAACAATATCTTGATAAAGAAATATATGGAATAGATATTGCTTCATTAATAAATAAATCAACAGACAAAAATGAAAAAAATTCTGTTTCAAAAGATGACAAAGGTTACTTTATACAAAATGATGAAAATTCAATTGAAATAGAAATATATATAAAAGATAGTGATACAACATATAAAATGGAACAAATTTATAAACAAGGAGTAGAACAATTTGTACAATTCTTCTTAAATGATAAATTTAAAAGTTCTAAAGTTGAATATCATGAAAAAACAAAAAGAATAAAATATATTCTTTTTGAACAAATATAAATTAGTTATTAACATTTTTTATAAAAAAATTTTAACGAAAGAAGGTGAAATTACATATGGAGAACGCAACAAAAGCTTTATTAATTGCAGCAGCAGTTTTAGTAGCAATTATAATCATTTCTCTAGGTGTATATGTAGTATCTTTGGGACAACAACAAGTTCATGGTGCAGAAAGTGGATTAAACAATGTAGAAATCAGTTCATTCAACTCTACTTATGAAGCTTATGCAGGAGAATCTCAATCTGGAACAAAGGTAAAAGCATTAGTTGATACTGTTTATAATCACAATTTAACAGAATCTGATAAATCAAGAAAAATTGAATTAGTAAAATCATCTGGAGATGTATTATTATCAATAGAAGAAGATAATCCATCAAATAAACCAAAGATTCTTACAGGAAAAAGATATAAAGTAACATGTGTTCCAGATAAAAAATCTGGATTAATTACAAAAATTCAAATAGATGAATTATCAAATGATAATGGATAATTTGATATAAAGAAAAAAAGGGGGATATATTATGGAAAACGCAGTAGATTCACTAAAAATTGCTTTTGGAGTACTAATTTTTACTGTTGCGCTTTCTATTAGTATATCCACTTTTTCAAATGCAAGAAGAGCAATTGATGGTATAACAACAATAAAGGACAAAACACAAGAATATGTTTATTTAGAACCATCTACAACTAGTAATAGAGATGTTGGAATTGAAACTATAATTCCAGCATTATACAAAGCTTATTCAGAAAACTATAGAGTGGAATTTTGGGTAAAAGATTCTGCTGGAGCTGAAAAAAAGCTTATTTTATATTCCAGAAGAAATGTAGAAGCCAGAGAAAATTGGGAAGAAGTTAATTATATAGATCTTATAGATGAAAATTTTGGTAGTGAATCATTAGCAATAGATCATTTGAATGCATTATTAACAAATGGACATACTAAATTTTATATAAATGCATCAAAATCATATGGAGTTAAAGATATATCGGCTTATAAAAGATATAATAGTACTAATACAATACTTTTATATGATGAAGAAATTGGTTCTAAATCAGGAGATATTGCTATTGGCAGTGAAGGTTTATATGAATTTCTAAAAGACAAAAAATTTGAAGAAAGACTTGGAGAATATTATCAAGAAGACAAGAGTGAACAAGAAAACAAAAAGAACAATAGCAATAACAATAGTAATAATCAAGAAAATGAAACAGAAATTCTAGAAATAAATAAAACTAAAAAAAGAATTATAACTTATGTTTGGAAAAATTATTAAAAAGAAAGGATAATACTTTATGGAAGAATCAACGACAGATATAATAGGTATTTTTGCAGCAGTTGCACTAATGTTTTTAGTTCCGCTAGTTCTTTTAGCAGATAGAAATGATGATATATCACAACTTATTGCAAATAGTGCTACATCATCTTTTGTAGAAAACATTATAAAAACAGGAACAATAACATCAGAAGATTATGCTAATTATATAAATCAATTAAATAGTTCTGGAAATACTTATGATGTAAGTATCGAAATTAAAGTATTAGATCCAAACTATGCACAAGAATATACAAATAGAAGAAATGAATTAGGTTCAAATCAATATTATTCAATTTATACAACACAGATAGAAGAAAAATTATCAAACAATGGTGGTAATGAATCAAATAAAAAGATTGTTTTAAAAGATGGTGATGTTATTTCAGTAATTGCCAAAAATAACAATTTGACATTATCACAATCATTAAAAAATATTTATTATACAATTTCAGGGGAAGAATTACATATTGTTGCAGCAACAGGTTCTGGAATAATTGCAATAAATGGAGCAACATAAAAATAACAGGATTTTTAATCGTGTTATTTTTGTTTAATAAGATAAGAAAGGAAATTATAATGAACATTATATATATTTTAACTTCATTAGCACTAATAATATCATATTTATTATTAAATAAAAGTGAAAAAAAAGAAAACTTAATACATAGTGTAATTATAAGTGTTATTCTATTTTTAACATATAATATTTTTATTACACAGGTAATGTTTTTTGTACATTTAGAATCAACATTATTAAATTTAGCAATTGTTAATATTGCTTTTTCTGCTGTTTTTATAACAAAAGAAATAAAAACAAAAACCATACAAAAATATTATATAAATAAATTAGATATAATAGCAGTTATAATTATATTAGGATTAGCTATAACGATTGTTATTATGAATTATGGAACAAATATTGCAGTAAAACATGCAGTAACAGATGCTGCAACACACTATTTTGCATCAGATGATTTTTATAGATATTCAACATTATTCTCAAGAGAAAGTTCAGACACGATAAAATGGTTGAATACTCCATATCTAATGACAGGAGCATATGTAAATACTGGTATATTCTTAAAACTTTTTAAAGGTATTATTGATGAAACATTTTTGGTAAAATTATATTTTATATTTGATATGTTTATATGGATGTTATCAGGTTTACTTATGTACACAGCACTTTCAACTAATTTTAAAAATAAAAAACATCAAATATTAGCATTAGTACTTACAATTTTTTATATGTTAGCATATCAATTAAACAGTCTATTTGCAGGTTTTTCTTATTTAGGTGTAGGACTAGATATAATAATTGGTATAATAATTATTATGAAAAGTGAAATTAAGACAAACTATAAGATTAGTTCTTTATTTTTATTAAACTTAGGAATAATGTTTTCATATTATTATTTTGCTCCAGTTTTATTTTTAGCACAACTTTGGTATATTTTAGCAACAAATAAAAAGCAAAATATAAAAATATTTAGTAAACAGAATATTTTTGAAATATTAATTGCACTTGTAATTCCAGGATTGATAGGGGTAATATATTTTATTGGATATCCATTAATGCAAGCAAATAATAAAGCATTTGATTATGTGGGAGCGATAGCAACAGATGGATTTATATATGAAGACTTAATTATGAATATATTTCCATATTTATTATTAAGTGAAGTTTATATAATATATATAGCATTTAAAAAGAAAAATACATTTATTGATAAATTATTATATTTAACGGTAATATTTACATTGTTAATATATATGCTTATGAGACTTGAATTTGTATCTAGTTACTATTACTATAAAATATATTATATGTTATTTTTAGTATTAACTGTAAGTAGCTATGAGATCTTAAAAATATTTGTAGATAAAGGAAAAAATGTTACAATTATAGTTTCAGGAGTATTGATAATTTATTCTTTTGGAATTTTTTCAGCAATGATATTAGATAAAAATTGGTTTGTATTTGATATTTATCTAACAAATGGCGAAGAAATAAAAGATGATTATGCATTAATAAAAGATAAAGAATTTTATTTGTTTGAATATTATAATAACAATATTAATACAATGCAAAATGATGATACACTATTTTGCAAGACAAAAGGTAATACTGGAAGAGATAGATGGGTTTATAGTATAACCAAAAATGGAAATAATTTAACAAATGCATTAACAAACGATAAGATAACAACAGTCGAAAAATTTATGGAAAATTCAAAATATCATTATTTTGTTTTATTAAAAAATGATTATGGTGGAGAATATGATAAAGTTCAAGATGAAGTAAAAAGATATAATTTAAAAATTTTAATTCAAAATTCTGCTGGAATGATTTTGGAAAAGCAAGATTTGGCTGAATAAAAAAATATATAATACAAATAATAAAAAAAACTTTTTAAGAATGTGAGGAAGAAAATGAAACATTTAAAAAGAGTATTTCTATTATTTGTATTATTTTTTATATTTATATATGTAGTTTCTATTGATAATATTCCACAAACAATAGAAATTTTTCAAGGAGAAGAAATAAATATTCCAACATTATGGGGAATTAAAATATCAAATGAAGACGAATCAATAGAAACATCATCAACATTATATTCAAGTACATTTAATGAAATAGGAGAAGAAAAACTAGAAGTAAGTTTATTTGATAAAATAAGATTAAAAACGATAAATGTCAATGTTATAGAAGATGTTGATGTAATACCAGTTGGAGAAATTGTTGGAATTAAATTATATACAAATGGTGTTATGGTAGTAGGAATGGCCTCAATTGAAGGTGAAGATGGTAATATATATAAACCATATCAAGATACAGGAATACAAGAAGGAGATTGTATAACATATGTTAATGGTACAGAAATTGCTTCAACAGAGGATTTAACAGAAGAAATAAATAAATCGTTAGGAAATGAAATTGAATTAACATTTAATCATAAAGAAGAAACAAGAACAGGTAAAATAAAGTCTGTAAAAAATAAAGATGGTAAATATAAACTAGGATTATGGGTTAGAGATAGTGCTGCAGGGGTTGGAACAGTAACATTTTATAATGAAGACACTAAATGTTTTTCAGCATTAGGCCATGCAATAACAGATATAGATACTGGAGAAGTTTTGACTACATCATCAGGTGAAATTGATACAGCAAGAATATTATCAATAGTAAAAGGTCAAAAAGATGAACCAGGAAGAGTAGAAGGAGCAATAAATAGTAAAACATTAATTGGAAGTATTTATAATAATACAAAGTTTGGAATATTTGGAGTAATAAAAAATACTGAAAACATACAATTAGACTTTAATAAAAAGATGAAAGTAGCATCAAGAAACGAAATAAAACTAGGAGAAGCGACTTGTTTAAGTAGTATTGATGGAGAGATAAAAGAATATAAATTAGAAATAACCAAAATATATCAAAACAATAATTATGATAATAAAAGTATGCTTATAAATATAACAGATGAAAATTTATTAGAAAAAACAGGTGGAATTATACAAGGAATGAGTGGAACTCCGATAATACAAAATGGAAAATTTGTTGGAGCAATAACACATGTATTGGTAAATAATCCTACTGTAGGGTATGCTGTTTTTGGCGATTTAATGCTTAAATATTGACATTAAGCAGGTTTTGTAATAAAATTATGTGGTAAAAGTTGAAAAATAATTGATAGAAGTTACTAGTTAAATTTATATACTAGGAAAGTTATTAAAGATTCCTAGTATATAAAAATGTATTAAGGCTAGTAACTTTAATGAAAGGAATGATAATAGATGGATAAAAAAAGAATTGTAACAGGAGACAGACCAACAGGAAGATTACATATAGGACATTATTTTGGATCATTAAAAAATAGAGTAAAATTACAAGAAAGTGGAGAATATGATCAATACATATTAATTGCTGATGTTCAAGCATTAACAGATAATTTTAACAATCCAGAAAAAGTAAGAAAAAATGTAAGAGAAGTCTTAATGGATTATTTATCAGTAGGAATAGACCCTGAAAAAACAACAATATATATACAATCAATGATACCTGAAACAGCAGAATTAACAGTCTTTTATTCAAACTTAGTTACAATTGCAAGACTTGAAAGAAATCCAACAGTAAAAACAGAGATTGCACAAAAAAGAGATTTGTTTGGTGAAAGTGTAACATATGGATTTTTAGGATATCCAGTAAGTCAAGCAGCAGATATAACTGTAATGGACGGAACTATCATTCCAGTAGGAGAAGATCAATTACCATTAATAGAACAATGTAGAGAAATTGTAAGAAAATTCAACAGTATATATGGAGATGTATTAAAAGAACCAGAAGCAGTATTATCAAAAGAAAAAAGAATAAAAGGTCTTGATGGAAACGAAAAAATGGGAAAATCATTAGGAAATGCCATTTATTTATCAGACACAGTTGAAGATGTAAATAGAAAAGTAATGAGTGCAGTAACAGATCCAAATAGAATTAAAAAAGATGATAAAGGAAATCCAGATATATGTATGGTTTCATATTATCATAAATTATTTAGTCCTGAAGAAGAGTGTAGAAATGTTTGTGAAGAATGTAGAGCTGGAAAAAGAGGTTGTGTAGCTTGTAAAAAGCAATTAGCACAAAATATAAATAACACATTAGAACCAATGAGAGAAAAAAGAAAATATTATGAACAACACCCTGAAATAGTTGATGAAATATTAATAAATGGAACAGAAAAGGCAAGAGAAACAGCAAAAGAAACAATGAAAAAAGTAAAAAAAGCAATGAAACTTGATTATTTTCAAAATTAGATAGGAGATGAAAAAATTGTTTACAGATTATACAAAAATAATAATAAAATCAGGTAATGGTGGAGATGGAGCCATTACATTCAGAAGAGAAAAATATGTAGCTGCAGGAGGACCTGATGGAGGAGATGGTGGAAGAGGTGGAAACATCTATTTCAGAGTAGATCCTAATGCAAATACACTAATAGATTTTAGATTTACTAAAAAATTCAAAGCACAAAATGGTGAAAATGGAAGTGGATCAAACAGATATGGAAAAGCAGGAGAAGACTTATATATAGATGTTCCAATAGGAACAATTATAAAAGATGTAGAAACAGGAAAAGTTGTTGCAGACCTTTCAAAAGAAGGACAAGAAGAACTTGTACTAAAAGGTGGAAGAGGTGGAAAAGGGAATTCACATTTTGCAACAGCAACAAGGCAAGTTCCAAGATTTGCACAAGCTGGTGAAGAAGGAGAAGAAAAAGAAGTAATATTAGAATTAAAACTTCTTGCAGATGTTGGACTATTAGGATTTCCAAATGTAGGAAAATCAACATTTTTATCAAGAGTAACAGATGCAAAACCTAAGATTGCAAATTATCATTTTACAACAATAGAGCCAAATTTAGGAGTTGTAAAAACAGCAAGTGGAGACAGTTTTGTAATTGCAGATATACCTGGAATTATAGAAGGTGCAAGTGAAGGTGTAGGACTAGGAATACAATTTTTACGTCATGTAGAAAGAACAAGATTATTATTACATGTAATAGATGTATCTGGAAGTGAAGGAAGAGACCCTGTAGAAGACTATCATACAATAAATGAAGAACTAAAAAAATACAGTGAAAAATTAGCAACAAGAAAACAAATACTTGTAGCAAACAAAATTGATGTAATGCAAGATGATGAAAGATTAAAAGAGCTTGAAGAATTAGCCAAAAAAGAAAAATTAGAATTATTCAAAATTTCAGGAGTAACAGGTGAAGGAATATCTGAATTATTAAACAGAGTATCTGAAGTATTAGAAACATTACCAAAAGAAGAAATAGTTGAAGAAGAAGATAAAGTTATATATACTTTAGATGATGACAAAGAAGAATTTACAGTAAGAAAAGATGGAGATACATTTGTTGTTGAAGGAAAAGCTGTAAATAGATTAATGGGAAGAATAAATATAGATGATAATGAGTCAATGTATTATTTCCAAAAGAAACTAAAAGAATTAGGAATTGAAGATGAACTAAAAAGACAAGGCATTTGTGAAGGTGATTATGTTAAAATGCTTAATTGGACATTTGAGTGGTATCAATAAATAAAATAGCGAGATTTTCTTGCTATTTTTCTTAATTTAATGTAAAATATATAAGTATGATTTTTAATAAAGAGAGGAAAGAACCATGCAAGAAATATTAGAAGTATTAAAAGAAACAGCAATAGATAGTATAAAATTATTACCATTTTTATTTATAACATATCTAATAATGGAATATATAGAACATAAAACAAGTAACAAAGTAAAACAAGTTATACAAAAATCAGGAAAATTTGGACCATTATTAGGAGGAATTGTAGGAATAGTACCACAATGTGGATTTTCTGTATCTGCAACAAATTTATATTCAGCAAGAGTAATAACACTTGGAACACTTATTTCAGTATATTTAACAACATCTGATGAAATGTTGCCAATATTAATTTCAGAAACAATGCCAGCATCAACAATATTAACAATCTTAGGAATAAAATTAGTAATAGGAGTATTAGCAGGATTTATAATAGATTTTGTAGCAAGAAAATTGCACAAAGAAAAAGAAGAAACAAAAATAGAAGAAATATGTGAACACGAACATTGTCATTGTGAAAAAAATATAGCATTATCAGCATTAAAACATACATTAAATATATTCTTATTTATATTTATTATAACACTTGTAATAAATGGAATAATAGAAATAATTGGCCAAGAAAACCTTGCAAATATAGTTAGCAAAAATATAATATTAGGACCTATTGTAGCAGGAATTATAGGGTTAATTCCAAATTGTGCATCATCAGTAGTATTAACAGAATTATTTGTAGAAAATGTTATATCAATGCCAATATTAATTTCAGGATTATGTGTAAATGCAGGTGTAGGATTATTAGTATTATTCAAAACAAATGAGAATAAAAAAGAAAATCTAAAAATTATAGGACTATTATATGCAATAGGTGTAATATCAGGACTTATTTTAGAAATTATCATTTAAATTGGAAAAATTACTTGAAATTTTAAGCTTTTTGTAGGATAATATAAGTATGTGAGAATAAAATTGAAAATGAAAGGAAACAAACATGAAATTAATAGATAAATTTTTGAAAAAATTAAATACAAGCAGAAATACATTTGTTACATATGTATTAACATTAATTTCATTTTATTTAGCAATAGATAGAATAGTAGAAATGCTACTTATGATATTTACTGGAGTATCTGTATCATATTGGGGACCATTTATGTATACATTTGCTTTAGCATGTCCTGTATTTGCATTTCTATTTTCTGGTTCTTCTGAATTTGCATCATCTAAGAACACAAAAGTAACATTATTTTACACATATGTTGTAGGACTATATGTTATAGCATTATCAATGTTTGTACAATGGATTAACAGAGGCGCATGGTTACTTTTAATATCATTACCAGGATATACAGAATTAGTAACAGACTATTCAGAATTAATAAAACCAGCATTAACATCATTAGCAATATATTTACCATTAGTAACATTTTATAGTGTATTTAAATTTATTCGTTTAGGAGTAGGAGACAGTAAAGATTGGACTAGATCTATTTGGGATTATAAAGGAATAAGTTTAAAAGATACAAAACAAGGACATGGACCATTTACATGTGATTTATGTGTTTGCAATGATTTTGAAACAGGAAAAAAAGTACAATTTGTTGAAAAAGCAAGGTATCAATCATTATTAGTAGTTGGAGGCTCAGGAACAGGAAAAACATCTTTAATAATTGAACCATTTGTTGCAAAAGACATAGAGAAGAAAGCATTTTATATAGCTACAGCAAAAGAAATGGGATATACAGCATTAAAAACAGGAATTGCAGTATTAAATAAACCATATGATAATGAATATTTAAATCAAAACTTTTCATTAAATATGATAACACCAGTAGATGGAAAAGAATCAGTATATAAATCATATATGAATAAAATGATCTTAGCATCATTAGGAAGCAGTTATTCATATAGAAATTTAGGAATTACAACATTATCACCAGATTATGAATCAACAGAAAAAATGATAAATGTATGTAAAAATTTCCATATAAAATATAATATTATTGATCCAGCTAACAGAGGCTCTATAGGATTAAACCCATTTATATATGATGACCCAAATAAAATAGCAATAACAATTTCTGCAGCATTAAAAGCAATGTATGTAAATGCACATCCAGAAATAGAAGATACATATAGAGAAGAATATATAATACAAGCAGTTGAAAATTTAGCAATTATGTTAAAAGAAATGTATCCTCGTTTAAATGGTGGAAATTTACCAAATCTAGAAGACATGTTAAAAATGCTTACAAATTATAGTATAGTAGAAAAAATGTGCGAAATAATGTGCCAAGATCCAGAATTAGCTGAAAAGTATTCAAATCAAATAACATACTTTAAAAGAAACTTTTATGAAAATGCACCAGGCAAAGCAATTACAGAACAATATCTATATTTAGCTGTATCACAACTTGATAATTTATTGAGATTACCAGGTGTAAAAACAATATTATGCAATAGACATAATAATATAGATTTTGACAAAGCATTAGCAAATGGAGAAGTAACATTTGTATGTACTCGTAGAGGAGATTTAGGAAGAGTAAGCCATAAAGCATTTGGATTATTTTTCTTATTGTCAATGCAAAATGCAGTGTTAAGAAGACCTGGAAATGAAAACAGTAGAATACCACATTTCTTATATATAGATGAATTTCCAGACTTTATATGTAAAGATACAGAAGCAATATTTACATTATATAGAAAATATAAAGTTGCAACAACAATAACAGCACAGAACTTATCTCAATTAGAAGCAAATGCACCAGATATGAAATATAGAGAAACAATTATTTCAAATTGTGCAAATAAAATTTTCTTAGGAAATGCAGATAATACAGAATTAGTTTGGTGGGAAAATGAATTTGGAAAGAGAAGAACTTGGAAGTTAGACGCTCAAATCGATATGAACAAGTTACAATATGAGCCAAAGAAAAAAGCAGAATATGGTTGGGAAACATATTGGCCATCTAATAAGTTAGGAACTATGGGATTTAAAGTTGCTGCTATAAAATTAAAAAATGATGGTGGAGGATTTAATATAAATGATGGTAGATTAAATTTTATAGGTGCTAAATATAAAGAAGAGCAACCAATAAAAACATATAATTTTGCTAGATTTACAGCAGGAGTTGTAGAAGATTCAGATGATAGCAAACATAAAGAAAAATTTGATCCAAAACATATTAATTTTATAGATGACAGAAACGAAATAGATCCAATTCAAACTGATACAACAGATTCAGGTTTTCAATTTGATAATGAAAATGCAGTTGTAGTAAATTTGAAAAAAGGAAAGAAATAATAAAAAGAGCAGTGCATTTGCACTGCTCTTTGCATGATAAATAAAATATAAAGATTATCAAAAATATTGAAATCAATTGCAGATAATACTTGAAAAAAAAATCAAAAAATAGTACAATATAAAAGAATGAAAGGAAGATGAAAAAGTGAAATTAACAGACTTTAATTATGAATTACCAGAAAGATTAATAGCACAAGTACCAATAGAAAAAAGAGACGAATCAAGATTAATGGTATTAGATAGAAATAAACAAACAATAGAACACAAAGTATTTAAAGATATTATAGATTATTTACAACCAGGAGATTGTCTTGTAAGAAATAATACGAAAGTTTTACCAGCACGTTTATATGGAAAAAAAGAAACAGGAGCACATGTTGAATTTCTATTATTAAACAGAATAGAAGGAGACATTTGGGAGTGTATAGTAAGACCAGGAAATAAATTACATGTAGGAGCAAAAGTTAGCTTTGGAGATGGATTATTAAATGCAGAAGTATTAGACACAATGCCAGGAGGAACAAGAAAAGTTAAATTTACATATCAAGGAATATTTAACGAAATATTAGACAAAATTGGTTTAATGCCATTACCTCCATATATTCATGAAGAACTAAAAGAAAATGACAGATATCAAACAGTATATGCAAAATATGAAGGATCAGCTGCAGCACCAACAGCAGGATTACATTTTACAGATGAACTATTAAAGAAAATAGAAGAAAAAGGTGTAAAAATTGCAAATGTAACATTACATGTTGGAATAGGAACATTTAGACCAGTAAAAGAAGAAAATATAGAAGACCATGATATGCATACAGAGCATTATTATATAAAACAAGAAGACGTAGATAAAATAAACGAAACAAAGAAAAATGGTGGAAGAGTTATAGCAGTTGGAACAACATCATGTAGAGTATTAGAAACAATTGCAGATGAAGAAACAGGAATGGTACATGTAACAGAAGGAAATACAAATATTTTCATATATCCAGGATATAAATTCAAATGTATAGATGGATTAATAACAAATTTCCATTTACCAGAATCAACATTAGTAATGTTGGTATCAGCATTAGCTGGAAGAGAATATATATTAAAAGCATATAATGAAGCAGTAAAAGAAGAATATAAATTCTTTAGCTTTGGAGATGCAATGTTTATAAAATAGAAAGGGAAAAGACGAATGAGTAAAGAAGAGTTACCAATGATAATACCTGAAAAGAAAATGGCTATAAAAAGACAAAAACAAAGAAATATAGAAGGAATAAAAAGAGTAGGAAAGGTTGTAGGAAGCTTTGGACTTGCTGCACTTGGAGTTGGGGCACTTGGATTAGGTGGACCAATAGCTGTTGTTGGAGCGAGTGCCTATGTATTAGCAGGAACAAATGCAATAAAGAATATAATATTTAAAAGTGTAGAAAAAAATTCAATGTTTGTTACTAGAAGAAAAATTAATGGTGAGTTAGAAATCGGACAAGACTCAACAAAATTAAAACAAGCACAAAAAATAAAAGAGTTAAGACCTCAAGAAAAAGCAGCAATGATGGGATTAGGAATGTTGGTATCTCTTAGAAATATTCAACAAATGTATGAAGATAAAGATATACAAACAGAACCTGCTCAAAATGGTGAAAATAATGTATATCCACAAGTTTTCAGTACTGTAACACATGGTGATAATATAAAAACATTAGAAGCACTAGAAAAACTAGGATATATACAAATAAATAGAAAAGAATTTAAAAAGAAAAGTACATTTGCTTGGGAAAGATTAGGGGTTGGAGAATATAAATCAGCTCAAAAAGCTTTCTTGGCACAATTTAATCCTGAAGAAAGAAAAGGATATGAACATGATTTCTATGACATGGCAATACAAATAACTGATAAAAAACTTAATGTAGATGAATTAGCACAAAGATATGTAAATGTAGACCAAATAGATAAGAGTGATAGACAAGAAAGAAAAGCCTTAAAAACAATAGGACTTATTTTTAAAGCATTAAAGAATTCAAACATTGATGTAAGTATGAATGAATTAGGAGAAGCACAAATAAAATATGACTCAGAAGAACCACTTTTAAAAAGAGTTCAAAGAGAAAATTTAGACAAATGTGAAGAATATAGAAAAACAATGTATGTTGGAAATGAAATAGAACAAACTACAGTTCAAGCAAAATGTCAAAATGAAATAACTCAAGAAAATGTAACTGAAAATCAACAAAATAAAGATGAAGAAATAGAACATTAAAAGAAAGGATGAAAAAATGAAGCCAGCGGTAACTTATGAATTATTACACGAATGTAAACAAACAGGTGCAAGAAGAGGTGTTATTCATACACCACATGGAGATATACAAACACCAATTTTTATGCCAGTAGGAACACAAGCTACAGTCAAATCAATGACTCCAGAAGAATTAAAAGAAGAAGTAAAAGCACAAATAATATTATCAAATACATATCATTTATATTTAAGACCAGGTCAAGAAATTGTAAAAGAAGCAGGTGGACTTCATAACTTTATGAAATGGGATAGACCAATATTAACAGATAGTGGGGGGTTCCAAGTATTTAGTTTAAGTTCATTAAGAAAAATAACAGAAGAAGGTGTAGCATTCCATTCACATTTAGATGGTAGTAAACATTTATTTACACCAGAAAGTGTAATGAAAACAGAAGAAGATTTAGGAGCAGATATAAT